>Ga0181585_10000193_pt1 | contig 45749 bp, 44 predicted proteins | sample 071ome_29_FD_132469 | JGI IMG/M metagenome (GOLD analysis project Ga0181585, IMG submission 132469) | Coastal salt marsh microbial communities from the Groves Creek Marsh, Skidaway Island, Georgia - 071407BT metaG (megahit assembly) | ecosystem: Environmental > Aquatic > Marine > Intertidal...
CACCAGAATACTTGTCGGGGATGAAAACGGGATACGGCAGGTCTTCACGCTCAAAGATCTTTTGCCGGCAAGTTTCGGCCCTGATAATCTGGGCTGAAAGAAACAGGTCAGGCAAAGGGGGGCTCTAATGTCAAAAAAACAACTGGGTGATCCTGTCACTTATAACCCGGCGCCATATCCAAGCGCACTCACCCTTGAAGGCAATCATGTCCGGCTTGAACCGCTGAGCCTTACGCATGCTCCCATGCTTCATGAGGCGTTTGCTACCAGCACCGATCATGCGATCTGGGATTATCTTCCCTATGGTCCGTTCCCCGATGCCGACGCCTATGCGGCATGGATAGATGAGAACACAAGCGCGGGTGACCCGCAGTTCTTTGCCATCTATCTGAAAGATCGTGGGATATATGCCGGTGTGTGCAGTTATCTCAGGATCAACCCGAAAGACGGATCGATTGAAGTGGGGCATATCAACTACTCTCCGCTGATGCAGGCAGGCGTCGCGGCGACAGAAGTGATGTACCTCATGATGCGCTGGGCATTTGAAGCGGGCTACCGCCGCTATGAATGGAAATGTAATGCTCTTAATGCAAAGTCCAGGTCAGCGGCCCAGCGGCTCGGGTTTTCATTCGAAGGCGTGTTTCGTCAGGCATCGATCACCAAGGGACGCAACCGTGATACCGCGTGGTTCGCCATCATTGATAAAGAATGGCCCCGGCTGAATAAAGCCTTCACCACCTGGCTTGATCCGGTGAATTTTGACAATAACGGCCAACAACGCCAGCGCCTTTCGGACCTGACAGCCCCGGTCCGGGTGGCATCAGACCCATCTCTTTAGCGTTCGACTCCGGCGAAAAGCAAAGTCGATTCAACCGCACGTTTCCATGCCGCATAGGACTCGTTGCGATGAGCATCCGGCATGGACGGGGTAAATCGCCGGTCAAGTTGCCAGATCTTGCCCAGATGCTCCATCCCCGGGGTAATGCCTGCCATCATACCGGCGATCCAACCGGCACCCAGCGCGGTGGTTTCGGTCACCACGGGCCGGTCGACTTGTGTGTTCAGCAGATCAGCAATGGCCTGCATTGCCCAGTCTGAATTCGCCATGCCGCCATCGACCCGGACCGGGCCTGTCTTGGCCTCGCCGCCCCAGTCTGCCTGCATGGCTTCCATCAGGTCCCGGGTTTGAAATGCCACGGATCGGAGGGCCGCGCGGGCGAGATCTTCGGGCCCTGTATCCCGGGTCAGGCCGAACACCGCCCCGCGGCAGGATGGCGCCCAGTACGGGGCACCCAAGCCGGTAAAGGCAGGGACCAGAATGATCTCATCACCTTTTCTGCCGTGTTTTTCCGCCTCCTCAGCCATGGTTCCGCTTTCTTCGGCTGAAGACAGGATTCGCAACCCGTCTCGCAGCCATTGCACCACGGCCCCGGCAATGAAGATGGAACCTTCAAGGGCATAGGTTGTCCTGCCGTTGAAACGATAGGCAATCGTGGTCAGGAGCCGGTTGTGGCTGGCGACGGCATCAGCCCCTGTATTAAGGAGGGCAAAGCACCCTGTTCCATAGGTGGATTTCATCATTCCCGGCTCAAAGCAGGCCTGTCCCATCGTCGCCGCCTGCTGATCCCCTGCAACGCCCAGAATGGGGATGGCCGCGCCGAACAGGGAAGGATCACACACCCCGAAAGAACTGCCGCAATCGTGGACTTCGGGCAGGACCGAACGGGGAATATCAAAGATCCTGAGCAGCTCGTCGTCCCAGCTGTTGTCATGGATATTGAACAGCATGGTTCGTGAGGCATTGGTGGCATCTGTTTTATGCGCCGCCCCGCCCGTAAGTTTCCAGATAAGCCAGCTGTCAATAGTGCCGAAAGCTATCTCTCCCTTTTCTGCACGTGTGCGGGCCCCGGTGCAGTTATCCAGCATCCAGCCGAGTTTGCTTGCGGAAAAATACGGATCGAGGAGAAGCCCTGTCCTTTCCGTGATATCAGCTTCGAGGCCTGAAGCTTTCATCTCATCACACCGGTCGGCGGTGCGCCTGTCCTGCCAGACCAGCGCATTTCCCAGTGCTTCCCCGGTGGTCTTATCCCATAGAACGGCTGTTTCGCGCTGGTTGGTGATCCCGATGGCGGCAATCTGCCCGGCATCTGTTCCGGCTTTGGCGATGCTGTCACGTGCCGTCATCAGCACCGACTGCCAGATTTCCTCCGGATCATGCTCGACATGTCCCGATGCCGGGAAGATCTGGCGAAATTCCTGCTGGCTTATGGCCAGTGGTTTCAGTTCGGCATCAAAAACAACAGCCCGGGAAGAAGTGGTTCCCTGATCAATGGCGAGAATATATGACATGACACGGCCTCAATACGGAACATTAAGGCTAATACGCCATTTCATATCCCGTCAAGGCACTCCTCCCTGAAGAGGCGGGGCCGGTATCAGCTCTCCGTAAAATACGGGTTGGACCAGGCCTGACGGCCGAGGTGATCTCTTACGGTTACGCGAAAAAAGGGTGAGTTGAACGAGGTGAGATCGAATTCAGCCTGGCTCAACCCCTCGCCATTGACACTCATGGCCGTGTTGCCGCTGCCTGAGACAATGATATGGTCGGCAGGTGATGTTTCGACGATCAGCTTTTTCCCTTCAAGGGCAAGGCTTTTTATCTCAGCCCCTGTTGAGGAGTAATGTCGCCCCTCTTTCAGGGCGGTAATGATATCATCGGCGTTCAGTGTATCGGCGGCCACCATCACCCAGCCGCCACCGGCATCAGGTATTTCGAAATGGCTGTCATCTGTTGCGGTAAACGAGATCCGGCAACCTTCATTGAGCAGCACATCAGCAACGGCGATGCCTGACCCGCGTCCAGAACTGATAACGCAGGAATAGTTGAGTATCTCAACACCATGGGCATGGGCCACAGTCTTAGCTTCGCTTGTGGACATGGCGTACCATTCCGGGTGGGCGACGGTGACATAGGCACCGGCTTCCATCGCACGGCGGATCATCACATCAACCGGCTCATCATCGGCGGCGACGGCAAAATCAAGTGGCAGACCATTGGCAACAATATGCCATAACCCGTCGGAAGCATAAGCCTTGCCGCGGCAATGAAGTTCAGCTGAAGGGATGGTGATGAAATCAGCCTGGTTGAGATGACGGGCATCCAGAACGGTATCCGCACAAAAGCGTTTATCCGACCAGAGATGATCGGAAATACAGGTGAAATCATAGTTATGGCTGCGGTAAAAATTCACCACCTCTTCAGGGCTGAGCACACCATCGGAATGGGTGGAATGGCCGTGAAGATTGCCGCGATAGAAACGTTGAGACTTATCAAAAGGCGGGAGTAGCATGATATCCTCATAACAAATATGATCTTGAATTTGTAACCTACATTTGATCAGATTTGTTGCATTTTATTTTCGCGGGAATGATTTTATGCATGCTGTCCGGCGGCAAACCCCGATGACCAGGCCCATTGGAAATTATACCCGCCCAGATGCCCTGTCACATCCACCACCTCACCAATGAAGAAAAGCCCCGGATGGAGGCGTGATTCCATTGTCCGGGATGAGATATCATCGGTTGCAACACCACCAAGGGTGACTTCCGCTGTCCGGTAGCCTTCGGTGCCGCTTGGGGTTACGTTCCATCGGTTGACGGCTTCTCCCAGTTGCCGGAGATCCTTGTCCGCCATCTCTGCGAGTGCGCGTTTGCCGGGGAGTTGATCCATCATGCGGTTTGCCAGTCGTTTGGGGAGAATCCGGGCCAGCGCGGTCTGGCTGTCCTGACGTGGATGGCTGGCCTTATCATCGAGAAGTGCGGATGCCGCATCAACAGTTGGGGCGAGATTGACCGCGATATCCCCGCCTTCCTGCCAATAGGAGGAGATCTGGAGTATCGACGGCCCGCTGAGCCCGCGATGGGTGAAAAGAAGACCTTCATCAAAAGAGATATTGCCATGACGAACGCTGGCCTCAACGGAAACACCGGCAAGCCCCCGGCACAGATCAAGCACGTCTTCGGAAAAGGTCAGCGGCACAAGGCCCGGCCGTGGCGTGATGATCCGGTGGCCAAACCGGCGGGCGATCTCATAGCCAAATCCGGTGGCGCCAATCTTGGGGATGGATAACCCGCCGCAGGCGATGACGACAGAGTTTGCGTGCACGCTCCCCCGGCTGGTTTCCAGCCTGTAGGCACCATCTGCGGCGGAAATATCAGAAATTGTCGTGCCAAGAGCAACATCAACCCCGGCATCCTGACATTCGCGGGTCAGCATGGTGATGATATCTTTTGCCGAATGATCACAGAACAGCTGGCCGAGCTTCTTTTCGTGATAGCTGATGCCGTGTTTTTCAACCAGCGCGATGAAATCATCAGCCGTATACTGGTTGAGCGCTGATTTGCAGAAATGGGGGTTTTCTGAAATAAACCGGCTTGCATCCGTATGAATATTGGTGAAATTGCACCTTCCGCCTCCTGATATGCGGATTTTCTCTCCCGGGGTATTGCGGTGGTCAGCAAGCCAGACACGCCGGCCACGGCGGCCTGCCTGAAAGGCGCACATCATCCCGGCGGCACCCGCGCCGATGACGGCAACATCTACGCTGATTTCATATGAGGAAGAAGGAACCATCGCCGCAACATGAATTGGCATAAATCAATCTGATGTTGCTCCGACTACGCGATTTGACGACTTCCGGCAAGCCTGATCTTGATTTACCTCCCTCCGGCGTTACCATGGCGTGATGACAGGCATGATGAAGCCACAAACAGGATACTGGATTTGAACATGAGTGATGATGCGATAAAGATTTCCCGAAGCCGAAAGCTTGGTCAGGACGGACCTGATATTTTTCCGATAGGCATAGGCGCCATGTCTTTTGCCCCCTTTTACGGCGAGGTCAGTGAATCCGACAGCCATGCGGTGCTCGATGCCGCGATGGAACTCGGTGTGAATTTTATCGATACCGCCAATGTCTATGGCATGGGCCAGTCTGAGAATTTTATCGGCTCTTTCCTGCGATCCCGGGGCAACGCGGCAAAAGATTTTTTCCGCATCGCCACCAAAGCCGGTATCGCCCGGGGTCACAAAGACGGCCCCTTTATCAATTCCCCGGAATATCTGAGATCCGAACTGGAAAACTCGCTCAGGAAACTTGGTCTTGAACAGGTGGAGCTCTTCTATATCCACCGGCGTGATCATAAAATTCCCATTGAAGACGTCGCCGGGACCATGGGGCGGCTGATTGAAGAAGGCAAGATCAGGAGCTATGGACTTTCAGAAATCGCCCCAACCAGTCTGATCAGGGCCCATGAGGTGCATCCGGTTGCGGCGATACAATCGGAATATTCACTTCTCAACCGCGGGCCGGATTTGGGGGTGCTTCAGGCAAGCGAGCGTATAGGTGCTGCCATGGTAGCGTTCTCCCCGGTTGGACGGTCTCTTCTCACCGATAAACCTCATGATGAAGAGGCGGTGGCATCGATGCCTTTCCTCCGGAGTAATCCGCGCTTCATTGAACCCAACCTGAGCGCAAACCATAAAGCGGGGGAAGGCTTCCGCCGTCTTGCCGCCAGCATGGGAATGCCTGCAAGCTCTCTGGCCCTGGCATGGCTTCTCCATCGGGGTGAGCATGTCATCCCTATTCCGGGGACAAGATCGGTCACGCATTTCCGCGAACTTATGGCGGCGGCAAGCATCCGGCTGACAGCTGAGGATATGGCCATGATCGATACGGTCATGCCGCCGGGATGGGCGCATGGTGACAGGTATTCTGATGAACAATGGCTGGGTGTGGAAAGATACTGGTAGGCTGTGGCGGGGTTTTATCATTCATATCCGGCCGGAAAGGCGGCGAGATGATCGCAAAGACAGGAAAAATCTTCGGCATCCACGGTCGGGCCAATCTTCCCGGGTCCTTCTTTGAGGAAGCGGCGCATAATCCGGACAAGACTCTCCTTGTATCCAGAATTGACGGGAAATGGGTGAAACTGACCTATGGTGAGGTTGCTCTCAGGGTGAGGGGGCTTGCCGCCTGCCTTTCCGGTCTGGGCGTAAAGCCGGGGGACAAGGTCTTCATATCAGCGGAAAACAGGCCGGAATGGGCCATCGCTGATCTGGCCGTGATGTCGATCGGGGCTATTGTTGTCCCGGCCTTTGTCACAAACACCGAAGATGATCATCATTTCATCATGACCCATGCCGGTGTTATCGCAGGGATCACGTCTGGCGGCGGGCTTGCGCAAACCGTCGCCCGCGCCGGGGCAAGGGTGGCAACGCTTCGCACACTCATTGTGATCGATGATGATCCGGCTTCCACCCCTTGCGGCGATAAAGAGGTTATTTCGTGGCGTGATGCCATCGCTGAACCCATGCCGGAGACGGATATAAATGCGCGTATCGATGCGCTCGGCTGTGATGATGTGTGCTGTTTCATCTACACCTCCGGTACAGGCGGCAGGCCCAAGGGGGTGATGCTCACCCACCGGTCCATTCAGGCCAATATCAACGCCGCGATTGATCTTCTGGCCGAAGGTGATGTGGCAGAGGATCAGCGGTTTCTTTCCTTGTTGCCGCTTTCCCATTCCTATGAACATACCGCTGGCATGCATCTGCCCCTCCAGACACGATCCGAGGTCTGGTATTGCGAAAGCGCTGATCAGATTGCCAATAATCTGGCTGAAGTCGGCCCGACACTGATGACGGCGGTCCCGCGTCTTTATGAAGTGCTCTATGACCGCATCACCCGCGGGGTCAGGGCCAAAGGGGGGCTTTCGGCCAGATTGTTTTTCCGGGCTGTCGAGATCGGCACAAAGATCCAGAAAGGCCAGCGCCTAAGCCTGGCAGATACAATGCTCAACCCGCTTCTGGATCTAATTGTCCGGCGGAAAGTCCGACGTCGTCTTGGCGGCAGGCTTCGGTATTTCGTCTCAGGTGGAGCGGCCCTCAATCCGGAGATCGGCCGGTTTTTCATCTCTCTCGGTATCAATATTCTTCAGGGATACGGGCAGACCGAAGCATCACCGCTGATTTCGGCAAACCGGCCCGGTCAGGTCAGGATCGCGACAGTCGGCCCGCCGGTTAAAGGGGTTGAGGTCAGGTTGTCAGATGATGGAGAGATACTTGTTCGCGGCGAGATGCTGATGAAAGGGTACTGGAAAGACGAGGAGGCCACGCGCGCGACCATTAAGGATGGCTGGCTTTACACCGGTGATATCGGCGAAATTGACGATGACGGGTATATTACCATCACGGGCCGGAAAAAGGAAATGATCGTCAATTCCGGCGGCGATAATATTGCGCCCGGGCGGGTCGAGGCCATACTCCAGATGGAACCTGAAATCGAACAGGTCATGGTGGACGGCGACAAAAAGCCATGGCTTGCGGCGGTGATTGTGCCTGCCCCCGGGGTGATGGAAAACAATGCCTCTCCGGATGAGATTGAAAAGGCCCTCGGCAAGGCGGTGGAACGTGCCAATCAGAATCTGTCCCGACTTGAAAGGGTGCGCAGGTTTATCCTCGCGGATGAACCGTTTACCGTGGATAATACCCAGATGACGGCAACGCTGAAGACACGCCGCCACGTGGTGCGCAAGGTCTATGGCAAAAGGCTTGATGCGCTCTATGGCAAGGCATCGGGGTGACGGAATTTGCCCGGAACGGGCAGGAATAAGACCATGATTGATACCGCTACAGCACCTTCAGCAGATCCGCTGATACTATGGCATAGCGTGGCGGCATTGCTGGCGATCATACTGGGTATGGTTGTTCTGGTCTCCCGGAAAGGAACGGGTCGGCATCGCTTCATGGGACGTATCTGGGCAGGGTTGATGGTCTTTGTCAGCCTGATGTCTTTCGGTATAGGGGAGACTTTCGGCAGTATTCACGTGCTGTCGGTCTGGGTTCTCTTCGGCATGGCAATGGCCTTTATCGGCATCCGCCACATAAAAGGCAGGCGAGGGCAACGGATACATGCCGCCTTCATGATCGGGAATTATATCGGGCTTTGGGCCGCGGCGGTGCCGGCTTTTCTTACCGAAGGCCGCCTGATGCATGCCCTTCTTTTCGGTTAGGCGCTGACAAATTTCTGACGTTGCTCACCGAGCCCTTCAATCCCCAGGGTCACGATATCACCTGATTTCAGGTATCGTTGCGGGTTCTGGCCGAGGCCAACCCCTTCAGGCGTGCCGGTCGCGATGATATCCCCCACCCGTAATGTCATGTAGCGCGACATATAGGAAATAATCGTTGCCACCGGAAAGATCATGTCATCGGTGTTGGAATCCTGCTGGATTTCGTCGTTGATTTTCAGCCACAGCCGCAGGTTCTGGGGATCCGGAATTTCATCGGGCGTCACCAGCCACGGGCCGGTCGGCCCGAAACCCGGCGCCGATTTGCCCTTGACCCACTGGCCGCCCTGTTCCAGCTGGAACTGACGTTCCGACACATCATTAATGACAGTATAGCCGGCGATATAATCAAGTGCATGGTCTTCCGGCACATGGCTGGCCTCACGACCGATGATCACCCCAAGTTCAACTTCCCAGTCTGTTTTGACAGAGCCTTTGGGGATCATGATATCATCGTCAGGTCCGGCCAGGGCAGATGTCGCTTTTGAAAACAATACAGGTTCCGATGGTCTCGGCATGCCGGTTTCATCCGCGTGCCGCGCGTAGTTGAGCCCGACGCAATGAAAATTGGGGGTATCGGCAACCACGGCACCTGTGCGGAGCCCGGGGTCAAGTTCAGGCAGACCCGACGGATCCAGCGCCTTGATTTTATCAAGCGTCTCGCAGGAAACTGTCTTTGGCGTAAGATCGCTGATGACGCCGCTCAGATCCCGGTACCTGCCGGCATCATCCAGAATGGCTGGTTTCTCTTGGCCTTTTGCTCCAACACGCAGTAATTTCATCATATCCTCCGGAAAACTAACAAAAGATTAATTTAGTTTGCGCCGTTGTTCAAATCCTTATCGATCATCCGGTGGGGGGCGATTGCTTTTTCGTGGGCGGGGTTCGTCACCCGGGGATCACATCGCCCTTCCAGTCAAGCTGGCAGCCGCTTTCAGCTGGTGTTGAATTGTCAATGACAGCGAGAAGCTGGCGTGTCGCCTGATCCGGTGAAAAAACCTCATGCCTGACCATGCCGCGGAACGGCGCGGAAAGTGAAGTCTCCACGGTCCCGGGGTGGAGCCCGAGGATGATGCTTTCCGGGTTTTTAAACGACATTTCCCGGGCAAAATTCCGGATCATCATGTTCAGCCCTGCTTTGGCCGCCCTGTAACTGTGCCAGCCCCCGGCCCGGTTGTCCGCAATACTTCCGACCCGGGCGGACAGGGCGGCGAAAACCGCCCGCCCTCTTTTCGGCATCAGGGGGAGAAAATGTTTCGCGGCAAGGCTGGGGCCGATGCAGTTTGCCTGAAAAAAAGCCGCCATGGTTTCGCCGTCGAGATGGCGGAAGCTCTTTTCGGGCGTGATCTGCCGGGCAGGATCATGCAGCATGCCGGTGGCATTGATGACAAGCCTGATTTCACCCTGCCGGGCAACAATGGCGGCCGCGTCCGCAATCGTCTCTTCATGCTCCAGATCACATGCAATCTGGCCTTTCCGGGGTGAACGGGCCAGCTGAAAGAGCTGGTCTATTCCGGGATCATCCGCAAGCCATTGGCAGAAGGCCTTCCCAATGCCGCCATTTGCACCGATAACAACGGCGTTGACGGGCGCTTCAAATCGGCGAAATACACTGTCGGTCATGTCACATGTCTCCTGCCCAACGAATTAGGGCAAAGGAGGAAGGGGGAAAGATGCTATTCAAGGAAGGTTTTGAGCTGCTCAAGGGTCTCCGCTTCTTCAGCAGGTTTATCCCAGCGGATTGAGGCGAATCTCGGAAAGCGCATGGCAAGGCCTGATTTATGCCGGCTCGAAAGGCCGATACTGTCAAAAGCCACCTCAACCACCAGCGAGGGTGTCACTTCACGCACAGGTCCGAACCGGTTGATGGTGTTTTCCCGGACAAATTTATCAAGCCGTTTTAATTCATCATCGGTGAAACCGGAATAGGCCTTGCCCACCGGCACAAGGCACGCGCCGTCATCATTTTCCGTCCAGGCGCCGAAGGTGAAATCGGAATAGAATGAAGATCTCTTGCCATGCCCGCGCTGGGCATACATGATGACCACGTCCGCGGTGAGCGGATCACGTTTCCATTTATACCACAGGCCCTTTACGCGGCCCTGCTGATAGGGGCTTTGCCTCCGTTTCAGCATAAGCCCTTCGATAAGCCCGCCCTGCCGGCACTGCTCCCGCCAGGTCTTGAGATCATCGGCGCTGGTAAAAAGAAGCTCTTCGGACATATCAAATAGCGGATGACCAAGAGAAGGAATAATACGTTGCAGGCGGGCACGGCGGGTTTCAATCGGCAGATGGCGTACATCTTCCCTGCCATCCAGCAGGAGATCATACACCCGGATAAAGACAGGTTTCTCGCGGATCATCCTGGCGCTGGCCGTCTTCCGGTTAAGCCGTTGCTGGAGATGCTGAAAAGGTTCGACCTTGCCCGGGTTCCCGGCCAGTATTTCGCCGTCAAGCGTGCCCTGCCAGTCGATGCCTCCGACAAGTTCCGGAAAAGCGGAAGAGATATTGTCGCCTGATCTTGAAAAAAGCCTGACGCCATCTTCGGCAGAGGCCAGCTGAACCCGGGCGCCATCCCATTTCCATTCCGCCAGAAAATCCGCCGGGCTGAGCGTGTTGGTTTCATCATCACTGATCGGGTGGGCCAGCATCAGGGGGCGGAAGACAGCACGCCCCGCCGCCGATGGTCTTTCCGCCTGGCCTTCCAGCCAGGTAAAAAGTTCGTCATAGGGAGGGGAGATGAGAGGCCAAATTTCTTCGATTTCCTCAACAGGCTTGGCGTAGGTCCGGGCCAGCGCCAGACGAAGCATGCGGGCGGAAACCCCGACCCTCAAACCGCCGGTGATCAGTTTCAGAAGTGCCCAGCGTCCTGTCCCGTCCAGACTGTTCAGCCACTGACGGAGCGAATCTTCAGCTTCAGTTACCGTGGATTGCCGGAGCGTGGTCACCACTTCATGGAGCGAAGGTTCCTGTTGATTGACGCCATGCTTTTCGGGCCAGATCAGCGCTGTCGTCTCCGCAAGATCACCGACGAAGTCATAACTTTCCGCAAAAAGATCCGTGTCAATGACCTGTTGCGCAAGGTTTCGGACAAGGCCTGCCTTGGCGCGCCCGAGTTCAAGATCACCGACAAGTGCAGCAACACCCCAGCCACGGTCCGCCGCATCACATCGCTTGAGCCAGTCTTCAATCCAGGCCAGTTTTGCGTTACGCTGAGGCGCAAAAAGCAGCTGTTCAAGCAAATGCGCAAAACGTTTCATTCGGCGTCATCCTCGTAACCGACCAGCGACAGCGCCCGGGCGCGGACACCTCTGAGTTCAAGCGCACGAATGAGCGCTGTCTCACGTCCGTGGGTAACCCAGACCTCAGCCGGAGCAACCTCTTCAATCGTCCGCAACAGATCAGCCCAGTCTGCGTGATCTGATAAAATAAGCGGCATTTCCACCCCGGACTGTTTGGCGCGCTGACGTATCTGCATCCATCCCGATGCCATGATGACCATCGGATCCGGCAGGCGGCGGGACCATCGGTCCGCCAATGCCGATGGCGGGGCAATGACGATTTCACCGGCCAGATCTTCCCTCGGTTTGCCCTTTTCTCCTGCCGTGGCAGGGGCAAGCGGGCCAAGGGCGACGCCAAGATCCTCATAAAGTGCGCAGAGTTTCTGCTGGGCGCCGTGCAAATAGATGGTTTTCTCATATCCTGACTGCCGGAGCAGGGCGATCAGCCGCTGTGCCTTGCCGAGTGAATAGGCCCCCACCACGTGGCACCGGTCCGGGAAAAGACGGAGCGAATGGAGCAGTTTTTCGATTTCGCCCGCGGGATCGGGGTGGCTGAACACCGGCAGGGCAAAGGTCGCCTCGGTCACGAAAACATCACAGGCAACAGGTTCAAACGGGGCACAGGTCGGATCAGCTTTACGTTTGTAATCGCCGGAGACAACAACACGCCGCCCGCCATGGTCGATCACAACCTGCGCACTGCCCAGCACATGACCTGCCGGGATCAGTCGTATGGTGCAGTCGCCGATGTCCATGGGCTCGTGATAGGCAAGAGCTGTTTGCCTGCCGGCAAAATTTTGGCCGTATCTTGCGGCCATAATAGCGAGCGTTTCCGGCGTCGCAATAACATGGTCATGGCCCGCCCGGGCATGGTCGGCATGGCCATGGGTGACAACAACTGTCTCGCTTCGGCGAAGAGCATCAAGAACGAACCTGCTGTCGGGATGGCCTGTATCTACGCTGAGCCCGGCAGGTTGTGGCCGGATCCACTTTTCAATCCCTGCCGCACAGCGTCCTGCCATATCAGGAGGTTTTGCCGAACAGTTTGTTCCAGTCCTCAGCACTCAGTTTGCTGAGATCTTCGCGCAGCTCTGCTCCGGCTTTCATGCCGGCCTGCACCGCCGGTCTGTCCCCCATGGCCTGTCGCCAGCGCTTGACATTGGGGTAGTCTTCGATTGCAACGCCCTGTCTTTCATAGGTCCGTGTCCAGGGATAGGCGGCGATATCAGCGATCGAATAGTGCTCTCCTGCAAGCCATGGTGTCTTGGCAAGACGACGTTCCATGACCCCATAAAGCCGGTTGGATTCCTTGCTGTACCGGTCCATCGCATAAGGGATGCGTTCCGGGGCGTAGAAATTGAAATGATGCGCCTGGCCGAGCATCGGTCCAAGGCCGCCCATCTGCCACATCAGCCATTCGAATACAGCCGTGCGTCCCCTTGTATCGCCGGGCATGAGTTTGCCGGTCTTTTCCGCAAGGTAGAGAAGTATGGCGCCGGATTCAAATACCGAAACAGGCTCCCCTCCGGTATCATGATCGATGATGGCCGGCATCCGGTTGTTCGGGCTGAAGGCCAGAAAGGCAGGGTCGAACTGTTCTCCCTTGCCGATATTGACGGGCTTGATCGTGTAGTCGAGCCCGATTTCCTCAAGGGCTATGGTGATTTTATGGCCGTTAGGGGTTGGCCAGTAATAGAGATCAATCATGGGATTCAGCCTTGCTCTTTGTTTTAAGGGTAAAAGGAGAGTTGATAACATCGATGATACATTTAATTTAATGATGAATTGCAAAAAGTCGATAACCTGATGATGGAAAACCTGTTTTCAAACCCCCAAGATTTCCCGGATTGCGTGCTGGACTGGTTTGCACGCAAGGGATGGCAGGTGCATGCGCATCAGCGGGAAATGGTCACGGCGATTGAAAATGGCCGGTCTGCCCTGCTGGTAGCGCCTACGGGAACAGGCAAGACCCTGGCGGGGTTTCTGCCCGGGCTGATCCGCCATATCCGCGCCCCTGAAAGGAGAGGTCTCAAAACACTCTATATTTCCCCCCTCAAGGCATTGGCGGTGGATATCGCCCGCAACCTTGAAACCCCGATACGTGAAATGAAACTTGATCTCAGGGCGGAAACGCGGACCGGCGATACCCCGCCTGCGAAACGCCAGCGGCAACGCCAGAACCCGCCTGAAATACTTATGACAACGCCTGAATCACTCGAACTCATGCTGACCTGGCCGGAGGCGGCGGAAATTTTCGGCGGGCTGGACTGTATTATTCTTGATGAGCTTCACGCGCTGGCTGGCAACAAGCGGGGTGATCTTCTGGCCTTGTCGCTTGCACGGTTGCGGCGGCTTGCACCGGCGGCAAAAACCATCGGGCTTTCCGCCACGGTTGCCAACCCTGACAGGCTCACGGGCTGGCTTGATCCGGTGCCTGAAAAGGTGGAGGTCATTCGTGCGGCCAGAACCACGGAGCCGGAGATCAGGGTGCTGGAAAAAGAAGGCCATCTGCCCTGGGCCGGTCATTCGGCGGCCTATGCGGTGGAGGACATCTTTCGTCTGATTGCCGGGAACAGGACCACCCTTGTCTTTGTCAATACAAGGGCGCAGGCGGAAATCCTCTTTCAGTCATTGTGGCGGATCAACGAGGAGACGCTTCCCATCGGTCTTCACCACGGATCACTTGCCGCAGAACAACGCCGCAAGGTCGAAGCGCATATGGCAAACGGCCAGTTAAGGGCCGTGGTGGCAACATCGTCACTTGATCTTGGCATAGACTGGGCGGATATCGATCTGGTTATTCAGGTGGGGGCACCAAAGGGGACAGCCAGGTTGCTGCAGCGTATCGGCAGATCAGGCCACCGCTTTGATCAGATCAGCCGCGCGGTTCTTGTCCCTGCCAACAGGTTCGAAGTTTTTGAATGCCTCGCGGCCATCGCTGATATCCGTTCGGGTGAGCTCGATGATCCGGAGGATATCCCCGGCGGGCTTGATGTGCTGGCCCAGCATGTGGTCGGGATGGCCATGTCGGATCCGTTTTCGGCCGGTGATCTTTACACCGAAGTGCGGGAAGCCTGGCCCTACCGGGAACTGACCCGGCAGGAATTTGATGATGTGCTGGATTTTGTCACCACCGGCGGATATGCGCTGAAGGCCTATGAAAGGTATCATAAACTTGCCCTGGGGCGGGACGGGTTTTACCGGATTGCCCATCGTCAGGTTGCCCTGCAATGGCGTCTTAATGTCGGCACGATTGTCGAAAGCCAGACCCTTACCTTAAAGCTTCGTGGCGGCGGCAAACTTGGCAAGATCGAGGAATATTTCATCCAGTCGCTGGTGCCGGGGGATACTTTTATCTTTGCCGGGCAGATACTGGAATTCACGGGCATGAAGGGTACCATGACCGCCGAGGCTGTCCGCGCCACGGCAACAGAGCCGAAAGTGCCTGCCTATGCCGGAGGCAGGTTGCCGCTGACCACCAATCTTGCCGAACGTATCCGTGTCATGATTGCCGATAAATCCGGCTGGGATGCCTATCCTGAAACCGTCCGCCAATGGCTGTCGATACAGGACTGGAAATCTGATCTGCCCGGCAAGGATCATCTTCTGGTGGAAAGCTTTCCCCGGGGCGGTAAGCAGTTTCTGGTGATTTACGGTTTTGAAGGCCGGAATGCCCACCAGACGCTAGGCATGTTGCTGACACGCCGGATGGAGCGGGCCGGGCTCAGGCCGGTCGGGTTTGTTGCCAGTGATTATGCTCTTGCGGTCTGGTCTCTGGAAAAGGTGGATCACGGGCAGGTGAATTCCCTGCTCTCGCCGGATTTGCTTGGTGATGATCTGGAAGAATGGATGCAGGAAAGCACCATGATGAAACGGTCTTTCCGCACGGTTGCAACGATTGCAGGACTGCTCGAAAAACGGCAGCCCGGCGCTGAAAAAACAGGGCGCCAGATGACGATGAATTCCGATTTGATCTATGACGTGCTGATCCGCCATCAGCCTGATCATCTTCTGATCCGGGCGACACGTGAGGATGCGGCAAGGGGGCTCACCGATATCAGGAGGCTTTCTGATCTTCTGGCCAGATTTGAAGGGCATATCGCCTTTCAGCAGCTTGAGCGTGTCTCCCCCATGGCCATGCCGATGATGCTGGAAGTAGGCAGGGAAAGCGTCACGGCATCGGCGGTTGAAGACAGTCTGGCTGAACTCGAAGCCGAACTGATAGCCGAAGCCCTTGACGGAATGGAAAAGGCAACGCCCCTTCAGGCCAGGCTGGCGCTATGACAACATCGCGGCAAACACCCTCTTCGCATCGCTTCTGGCTCAACGGGGATGAGGTCATCGCCCATGCCGATGGCACGGCCCTGTTTGACCGCGGCAGGATGATGGTGGTCTCTGACCTGCATCTTGAAAAGGGACGGGCCTTGAGCTCGACCTCGCCCATGCCTCTTTATGATACCGATGCAACCCTTGATGCTCTTGAAAGCGCTATCCGGCGTGATCAGCCGGAACGGCTTCTCTTTCTGGGGGACAGTTTTCACCGTGCTGATCTCGCCCGCAGTCTGGCCATGCCCTATCAGGAACGGATACATGCCCTTGCGGCAGGACGTGAGGTGACCTGGATTACCGGCAATCATGATCCGATATTGCCGGAATTCCTGCCGGGTGAAGCGAGGGAAGAAATTCTTATCGGGTCAATATGGTTCAGGCATATTGCGCTGACAGATTTCAGCGGGGGAGAGGTTTCGGGGCACTATCATCCCAAGGCCCGGATCAAAACCAGAGCCCGCAATGTCAGCGGCAGATGTTTCATTCATGACGGAAGGCGTCTTATCCTGCCCGCGTTCGGCGCTTACACGGGCGGACTTTCCGTCAGGGCTCCGGTGATACGGGATCTCTTCCCGTCCCCGGCGGAAATTCTTTTCTGTCATGCTTGTCAGATCTACCGTTACCCCTATTCTCATATGGTGTAATCAGACAGTCACGACAGGATAGGTTGAGCATGGCCACGGTACTTTGCTGGTTTCATCAGGATCTCCGCCTCGGGGATCACCCGGCGCTGACGGCGGCAATAGCCTCCGGCCATCAGGTTATCCCCGTCTATATTCTGGATGATGATGCGGCGGGTGATGCGGCCATGGGCGGGGCCAGCCGGTGGTGGCTGCATCACAGTCTGGATGATCTCGCGCGGGGATTTGAACGCCTTGGCTCAAAACTGATCCTGCGTAAAGGTGAGGCCACCCTTATCCTGCCTGAACTTGCACAAGAAACAGGCGCGGTTGCGCTCTTCACCCACAGCCGGGGTGAGCCATGGTCCAAGGCACAGCTCACCGCAGTAACCGAAGCTTTAGCCCTTAAACATATCCCGACCCATGTTGAAAACGGATGTTTTCTCAGGAATTTCGGAGAAGTGCTCTCAAAGGCCGGCACCCGCATGAAAGTTTTCACGCCGTATAAGCGCAATTTGTTGTCTCAGGGCGGGTTGCGTGGTGTTCTGCCGCGGCCGGAAAAAATATCGTCCCCGTCTTCCTGGCCGGAAACAGCGCCATTGGAAGCCCTCGGTCTTCTGCCCCGGAATCCGGACTGGTCCGGCGGCCTTGCGAAAGCATGGCGTGTGGGCGAAGCCGCGGCCATTCAGAGACTTGATGATTTTCTTGATGGCGGTATCAACAGTTACGGCACTTCACGTGACAAGCCGTCGATCATGGGCACATCCCGGCTGTCGCCGCATCTTCATTTTGGCGAGATTTCACCGGTGACGGTGTTTCATGCCGTAATGGAACATGCCTGCGGGGCGCCTTCTGCCGATGCGGAAACATTCATCTCTGAGGTTATCTGGCGCGAATTTTCCTATGAATTGCTCGATCAGTTTGCCGATATGCCGGTGCGGCCGCTCCGCCCGGAATTTGATCGCTTTCCCTGGCGAGGGGAGTACAAGGCTGATCTGGCCGCCTGGCAGCAGGGGCGTACAGGTTATCCTCTCATCGATGCTGGGATGCGGGAACTCTATGAAACAGGCTGGATGCATAACCGCGTCCGCATGATCACCGCATCTTTTCTGACCAAACATCTTCTGATCCCATGGCAGGAAGGGGCCCGCTGGTTTCACGACACGCTGGTGGATGCTGACCTTGCGTCCAACAGCGCAGGCTGGCAATGGGTGGCCGGGTGCGGGGCCGATGCCTCGCCGTATTTCCGGGTGTTCAATCCCATCACCCAGGGGCAGAAATTCGATGCCGGGGCGTATGTGCGTGGGTGGGTGCCCGAAGTATCAGGGCTGGATGAACGGTCTCTTTTCGCTCCTTTTGATGCACCGGAAGGGTTGCGTATCAGCGCTGGTATCAGGCTCGGCAAGACGTATCCTGAGCCGCTGGTTGATCACGCAACCGGCCGCAAGCGGGCGCTTGACGCCTTTGCCCGGATTAAATCTCCAAATAATTGACCGCCGCATCTGGTCAAACACCTTGCCAGACCTATCTCAGTCTTTGCACGAATAAGGAATAAATTATGCGCATTGCTGTCATTGGTTCCGGCATTTCCGGTCTCGCCTCGGCTTATCTTCTTTCCCGCTCTTATGAAACCCATCTTTTCGAACGTGAAGATCGCATCGGCGGTCATTCGCATACCGTCGATGTGACGATCAGTGAGGGCAGGGTGCCGGTTGATACAGGGTTTATCGTTTTCAACCCGCTCAATTACCCCAACCTTGTCGGGATGTTTGATCACCTTGGCGTTGAAACCGAGGCAACCGATATGTCCTTCGGTGTTTCCATAGGGCCCGGAGATCTTGAATACGAAGGCTCGCTCCGCGGACTGACAGCCCAGCCATCCAATCTCTTCCGGCCATCCTACTGGTTGATGCTCAAGGATCTGGTCAGATTTTATCGCAACGCCACCCTTGAGGTTGAAAACGGCCCCGACGGGGAAAGCCTGGGGCAGTTTATCTCAAGGCTCGGATACAGCGAGCATTTTGTTCAGGATCATCTCCTCCCCATGGCGGCGGCGATCTGGTCTTGCCCGGCGGAAACCATGCTGGAATTTCCGGCCCGCTCATTCATCACGTTCATGAACAACCATCAGCTGCTTAATTTCATCGAACGGCCGCAATGGCGTACGGTGACCGGCGGCTCACGCCAGTATGTCCGCAAGATCGAAAACGCACTTGGCGCAAATATCCATCGCGGCACCTCAATCACTGGAATCAGCCGCAAGGCAGGTGGGGTTGCGCTGAATATAGAGGGAACAGGCGAAGTCTGGTTTGACAAGGTTGTGCTGGCCGCCCATGCCGATCAGTCGCTCAACATGATAGATGATCCTCATCCGGAAGAATCACGTATTCTCGGGGCGTTCGATTTTCAGCCCAATCGTGTTCTCCTGCATAGCGACCCTGAACTGATGCCGCGGCGCAAAGCCGCCTGGGCATCCTGGAGCTATCTCACACGGCGGAATCCCCGGGACGGGCTGTGCGTTACCTACTGGATGAACCGGTTGCAGAATATTCAGGTGGCAACACCGCTTCTTGTCTCACTTAATCCGTTCATCGAACCTGATCCCGGGCTTGTGCACGGGGAATATCATTACGACCATCCGGTTTTTGATCAGAAAGCCATCGATGCCCAGCGTGTTCTGCCGTCGATACAAGGCAGGAACGGGCTCTTTTATGCCGGCGCATGGACACGATACGGGTTTCATGAAGATGGCCTTGCATCTGCTGTGGCTGTCGCGCGCAGCCTTGGCGCTGATATTCCGTGGCAAAGCCCGACCGATGGCTATACAATCACAGCCGATCAGGGAGAGGAAAGAAGGCCAGCCTGATGAATGCCTGTTGCCTGGTCAGATCCGGGATCATTCATACACGTCACCAACCGGCCACCCATGTGCTTGAGCGTCGTGGTCTCTCGGTCTGGCTTGATCTTGACCATCTCAGTGAAGCTGACGGGCAGGCTTCCCTTTTTTCTGTCGGGAAGTGGAATCTTCTCTCTTTCGATGAAAGGGATTACGGGCCGAATTTTGCCGCCGGAAGAAAATATGTTGAACCCCTGGCCCAATATGCAAGACGGCTCGCGCAGCTCCATCTTCGGGATTGTTCTTTGGGACGGGTATGTCTGTTGACTTTTCCGCGTATAATGGGCGCGGCTTTTAATCCCATCTCGGTCTATCTGTGCTATGATGGGGACGACAGACCGGTGTTCGCCATTTACGAGGTTCGGAACACCTTCGGGGATATGCATTCCTATGTCGGTGCCGTTGAAGAAGGGGGGTCATCGGTGCACGAAGTCGAAAAAATGCTTCACGTCTCGCCGTTTTTTCCGGTCAAGGGGGAATACAGGCTCAAATTGCGTGCCGCCGCCGAAACCATCAACCTGTTGATTGACTATAGCATCGAAAAGCGACCGGCGCTGACAGCAAGTCTTCGCGGTGAAAAATCACCGCTGACAAGCTGTTCAATTCTCGCCGGTCTCATCTGGGCCAGGCTGTTTCCGATGCGGCCACTTGTTTCCATCCATACAGAGGCGCTTAAACTGTGGCGCAAGAAAGTGCCCTTCTTTGCCCGCCCAGCCCCGCCTGCGGCTTCCTGGTCTGTCGCCACTATCAGAAAAAGGGATAAGGAATGATATCGTCTCTGTTTTATCCTCTGCAGGTCAGGGCGTTTCTTGCGGTGCTGGAAAATCTCCGCGTGGGAACGCTTGATCTTACGCTGGCGGATGGCCGTTCCTTTAAATTTGTCGGGCAGATGCCCGGCCCGGAAGCTGACCTGCAGATCAACACGCGTGCGGCACTGGGGCAGATTATGCGTGACGGCAAGATGGGTTTCTGCGAAGCGTTCATGACCGGTGGTGTCACCAGCTCGAACCTTCCGGCCCTGATCGAGCTCGCTGTTCTTCATAACAGCTATGTTGAAGAAAATCTCAGGTTTTCGCGGATCAAGACCTGGCTTAGGCAGGTGCATCACCACTTGCGCTCGAATACCAGAACAGGTTCACAAAAGAATATTTCTTTTCATTATGATCTCGGGAACAGCTTTTACGCCAAATGGCTCGACCAGAGCATGACGTATTCGTCGGCGATTTTCGAAGATAAGAATCAGGACCTGAGTTGTGCCCAGAAGGCCAAATACCGCCGGTTGGCTGAGCTGGCAGGTGTCCGCGAAGGACTTCACGTGCTTGAGATCGGTTGCGGATGGGGCGGGTTTGCCGAATATGCCGCAGGCGAGCTGAAGGCAAAGGTGACAGGTATCACCATATCCCGCGAACAATTCGATTACGCAACACAGCGGATAAAGGACGCCGGACTTGATGACCGGGTGACAATCCTGCTCAAGGATTACCGTGACCTTGACCAATCCTATGACAGCATTGTCTCCATTGAGATGTTTGAGGCGGTGGGGGAAGCCTACTGGCCCACCTATTTTGAAACTCTCTCACGTTGTCTTGATCGTGGGGGTAAGGCAGCCCTTCAGGTTATCACCATCGATAATGAAGGGTATGATGATTACCGTCGCGCGCCGGATTTCATCCAGCGATACATTTTCCCGGGCGGGATGCTGCCGTCCATGCCACTGCTGAATGACCCGATCAGAAACGCAGGCCTCAGGATGCAGGCGGTGGAAGGGTTTGGCCAGCATTATGCTGATACACTCAAAGTCTGGCGGGAAAGGTTTCTTGCCGCATGGCCGGAACTTGACGGTAAGGGCTTTGATGCAAATTTCAAACGCATGTGGGAACTTTACCTGGCCTATTGCGAAGGTGGTTTCCGCGCCGGATCGATTGACGTCAAACAGATGCTGCTGGTCAGGGAATAGAGCCTCCGGTGCCGGTCAATCGCCGTCAGGTCAGGGCTTTATCCTGAAAAGTCTGAGGATACTTCCGACAATGAGGCGAATTACCGGCAACCTGCTCAGGAGCTGGCTTGCGCTGTCCCAGTGATCGATATGCGAGGTGACAAGCCCGTCACTGTTAAGGTGGATCTCGCTCATCCCTTCAAGGTCAAGCTCACTCCGTGGCCATGACCGGAGCCGGCCGGTCATCCGCCACCTCAAATAGACGGCACTTTTCCCGCATGCAATGTCTGATAAGGTGAATTTCGGCTCATGGCAGACGTCGAACATATGTGAAAATATCCGGCGAAAACCGTCTTTGCCCCGGACAGTATTGAACGGGTCGGAAAAGGTGATATCGTCGGCAACAAGGTCAACAAGCCGGTCAAGCTCTTCTGGAGTAAGGCGGCTGAAGGCTTCAGCGTATCGCGTGGCGGCCATCATGGTTTTATTCGGGCTCATCTTCGTCCTGTTCTTTTGCTCACCAGTGCAAAATACGTCCGGTAAGGCAGGTAACGCAACAGCCGCATCATCCGGGTGAAACGTTTCGGGAAGGCTATTTCGAATTGATCGGTTTCCATCCCTTTGATAATAGCCCCGGCTGCCGCCTCAGGTGTCTGAAGGTCAGGCATGTCGAAATCATTGATGGCGGTCGCTTCGGTGTCAACAAATCCGGGGCAGATAACCTGAACCGTGATGCCTTCGGGCTTCAGGTCAAACCACAGCGATTCGGCCAGAGAAATCAACGCGGCCTTGGTGGGGCCATAGGCGGATGATTTCGGCAGACCCCGCCATCCTGCCACCGAAGAGACGATCATGATCCGCCCCTTGCCACGCGCAACCATTCCGGGGACAACCGCCGCCAGCCCATGCACCACCCCCATGTAATTGACCTCGATATGTTGGCGGAAAACACCGACATCCGGGGATCGTCCGTCTTGAGGGGCATAGATTCCGGCGTTCAGAATGGCGGTATCCACAGGCCCGTTGGTCTCTGTCGCTTTACGCGCCGCCGCCGCAACCTCTTCGGCCCGGGTGACATCCGCGGAGATGGGCGTAAACCCTTCCAGCCTCGCCGCCATGTCCTGAAGCCGGTCATATCGGCGTGCCACACCGCTGACCTTATGGCCCTGCTGAACAAGCTGCCGGGCCAGTGCCTGACCAATTCCTGAACTTGCGCCGGTAATGAAGATATGTGCCACGTCTTTTCTCTTTCTTATCTCTGAGGTAAGTCGATTTTTGTCTGTGGCCAGTCTCTGAAGACAGGCCTTTCGGTTGCTGGTACCAAATATTGGTTAAACTGGACCTATCTTAATTCCGGTGCGTTACCTAAAAATAGGATGCTGAATTATCAAGGAAAGATGCCCCGGGGCATCTGTCCCGCTTTATCACAAAAGAATGCCAGAGGAGACCTGCCATGAAAATGACTACGGAAGAAGCTTTTGTCAAAGTCCTTCAGATGCATGGTATCGAACATGCGTTCGGTATTATCGGATCGGCTTTCATGCCGATTTCAGATTTGTTTCCCAAGGCTGGCATCAAGTTCTGGGATGTGGCCCATGAAACCAATGGCGGCATCATGGCCGATGGTTACACCCGTGCCACCGGCAAGATGTCGATGTGCATTGCCCAGAACGGACCGGGAATCACCAACTTCGTGACACCGATCAAGACCGCGTATTGGAATCATACGCCTCTTCTTCTGGTCACGCCTCAGGCCGCCAACAAGACCATCGGGCAGGGCGGTTTCCAGGAAGTCGAGCAAATGGCCCTGTTCCGCGATATGGTTTGCTATCAGGAAGAAGTGCGTGATCCTTCCCGGATACCTGAAGTGCTCAACCGTGTTATTGAAAAGGCGTTCCGCTCATCAGCTCCGGCCCAGATCAATATCCCGCGTGATTACTGGACCCAGGTCATCGATACCGAACTTCCACCTGTTGTCCGGATCGAGCGTCCCCAGGGCGGCACCGAAGCCATTGCCCGGGCGGCTGAGATGCTTTCCGACGCCAAATTCCCTGTTATCCTTTCCGGTGCCGGTGTGGTGATAGGCGGTGCCATCAACGCCACCAAGGCACTTGCTGAACGCCTTGATGCTCCGGTGTGTTCCGGCTATCAGCACAATGACAGTTTCCCCGGCAGTCATGAACTTGCCGCGGGTCCTCTGGGCTATAACGGATCGCGTGCCGCCATGGAACTGATCGCCAAGGCGGATGTCGTGCTTGCGCTGGGAACCCGGCTTAATCCGTTCTCGACACTGCCCGGTTACGGCATTGACTACTGGCCCAAGGACGCCAAGATCATTCAGGTGGATATCAACCCTGACCGTATCGGGCTGACCAAAAAGGTTACTGTCGGAATCTGTGGTGACGCCAAAGCCGTGGCAACCCAGATCCTCGATCAGCTGTCCCCTGCCGCAGGTGATGCCGGCCGGGCGGAGCGTAAAGCCTCCATCCATCAGGCCAAATCCGCCTGGCTTCAGGCGCTCAGCTCCATGGATCATGAAGACGATGATCCGGGCACAAGCTGGAATGCCGATGCCCGTACCCGCGACAGCGACCGCATGTCACCACGTATGGCCTGGCGCGCTATTCAGGCCGCTCTTCCCAAGGAAGCGATCATCTCATCCGATATCGGCAATAACTGCGCCATCGGCAACGCGTATCCGACTTTTGATGAGGGCCGCAAATATCTCGCACCCGGCCTCTTTGGTCCCTGCGGATATGGTTTCCCTTCCATTCTCGGGGCAAAGATCGGCAAGCCGGATACGCCGGTTGTTGGGTTTGCCGGTGACGGCGCGTTCGGCATCTCAATGAACGAGATGACAGCATGCGGCCGTGATGACTGGCCTGCCATCACCATGGTGATTTTCCGCAACTACCAGTGGGGTGCGGAAAAGCGGAATACGACGCTCTGGTACGACAACAATTTTGTCGGCACCGAACTTGATCCGCATCTCAGCTATGCTCGTGTTGCGGAAGGTTGCGGCCTCAAGGGCGTCACCGTTCTGAGCATGGATGAGCTGACCTCTGCGCTGGATCAGGCTATCAAGGATCAGATGGATAACAAGGTCACGACCTTCATTGAAGTTATCCTCAATCAGGAACTTGGTGAGCCTTTCCGCCGGGACGCGATGAAAAAGCCAACGGTTGTGGCCGGCATCGATCCCAAGGATATGCGCCCCCAGCAGGCGGCTGAATAACCAAAAGGTTTTCCGCCAAAAAACATCTTCTCACGGTATCCGGTTTCGGATACCGTGATTTTTTTTGGATATTCTTTGGGGGAGGCTGATGGAACAGCGCCGCACCAGAAGATCTCGCCGCAACGAGACTGCCCGAAAGATCATCACCGCCCCTTATATCCGGCGCAATATCCCCTTTGTTGATTATCTTGGTGAAGAAGCGCTGGTGAAGATCGAAGATCAGGCGGAATGGCTGATGCAGGAGATCGGCCTTGAATTCACCGATGACCCGGTGGCGCTTGAACTCTGGCGCAACGCCGGCGCCGATGTCAGGGAAACACGGGTGCGTCTGCCACGTGGCATGGCACGCAAGCTCATGGAAACCTGCCCCGAAGAATTCACCCAGCATGCCCGCAACCCTGAACGATCGGTAAAGATCGGTGCCGGGCATCAGGTTTTTGCTCCGGTCTATGGTCCTCCTTTTGTCATGGATATTGAAAATGGCCGCCGCTACGGAACCCTGGATGATTTCCGGAATCTGGTGAAACTGACATCAGCCCTGCCGGCCTTGCATCATTCTGGACTGGTGACATGTGAGCCGTGTGATATTCCGGTCAATAAACGTCACCTTGATATGGTGGCAACGCACATGATTTGTTCCGACAAACCCATGCTTGGTGCGATCACGGCCAAATCGCGGGCGGAAGACAGTGTTGAGATGGCGCGCCTTCTTTTCGGGGCGGATTTTCTCGAAGATCACTGCGTCATCATGGGCAACGTGAACACCAATTCACCTCTGCTTGTTGATAAGGTGGTGACCGAAGCCATCCGGACATATTCCGCGGCAGGTCAGGGCATGGTCGTCGTGCCGTTTATTCTGAGCGGTGCGATGGGGCCGGTCACCACCGCCGCCTCTATAGCACAGGCCCTGGCGGAAGCTATGGCATGCGGGGCATTCACCCAGCTTGTCCGGAAAGGTGCGCCCTTTATCCTGGGGAATTTCCTGTCTTCCATGTCCCTGCGGACGGGGGCGCCGACTTTCGGTATGCCGGAGCCGACATCATCAAATTATGTTATCGGCCAGCTGGCACGTCGCCTCAGGGTTCCGCTTCGTTGCGGCGGTTCGCTGACGGCATCCAAACTCCCTGATGCGCAGGCTGCGGCTGAGAGTGCCGACAGCATGCATTCCACCGCCATGGCAGGGGCAAATTTTGTTCTGCATTCGGCGGGATGGCTTGAGGGAGGCCTTACGACCGGATATGAAAAACTGCTAATCGATGCGGATCGTCTCGGCGGATACCAGAAATTACTGGAGGGCATGGATATCTCGGACAATGGTCTCGGCCGCACCGCCTATGATGACGTGGAACCTGCTGGGCATTTTCTCGGATCAGCCCATACAATGGCAAATTATGAGACCGCTTTTTATGAGGCGAGCCTGTCGAACGCGGATAGTTTTGAGCAATGGCTGGAAGACGGCGGCAAGGATACCGCACGCCGTGCTCACGAGCGATGGAAAACCATGCTGGATGAATACGAAGCGCCGCCGATGGATATCGCAAAACGTGAGGAAATCGAAGATTTCGTGGCAAAAAAGAAAGCCAGCATGGAAGATGCGTGGTATTAGAGATGAGACCCTTAACCGGATTTCAATTTGGCCGACTGCCCGTGCAGGAACCTGACGAATGGTGGACAAACTTGACATCGTGATGCCGGATGACTGGCATCTTCATCTCCGCGACGGTGAGATGCTGAAGGCGGTTCTGCCGGATACAGCACGGCATTTCCGTCGTGCCATTGTCATGCCCAATCTTGTGCCGCCGCTGGTCCGTTCAGATGAGGTGGCGGCCTACAGGGACAGGATACTGGCCCATCTTCCCGCCGGGATGGAATTCACCCCCCTGATGACGGCGTATCTGACCGAAGATACAGATCCGGATGATCTTGCCCGCGGCCATGCCGAAGGTATCCTTACGGCGGTCAAACTCTATCCGGCGGGGGCGACCACCAATTCCGCTTCAGGTGTCCGGGATATCCCGCGTGTCATGCCGATTCTGGAGCGCATGGCAGAAATTGGCCTGCCCTTATGCGTCCATGGTGAGGTCACCGATCCCGAGATCGATATTTTTGACCGCGAACGTGTCTTCATCGAAAAGGTGCTTGATCCGTTGCGTCAGGCATTGCCCGAACTCAGGATGGTGATGGAACATATCACCACCGCCGATGCCGCGGCATATGTGGAAACAGCGTCTCCTGCCCTGGCGGCAACCATCACAACCCATCATCTGATGATCAACCGTAACCATATTCTTGCCGGCGGTATTCGCCCCCATTATTACTGTCTGCCCGTAGCCAAGCGTGAAGACCATCGCCTTGCGCTCAGGCGTGTTGCCACCTCCGGGCATCCGCGGTTCTTTCTGGGCACGGATTCCGCGCCTCATCCTGACCGGGCAAAACTTCAGGCTTGCGGTTGTGCCGGTATTTATTCGGCGCCCAACACACTGTCCTGTCTTGCCCATGTTTTTGAAGAAGAGGATGCGCTTGACCGGCTGGAAGCGTTTACCAGCCTTAACGGGCCTGCATTTTATAATCTGGCCCCTAATCCGGGCCGCCTGCGCCTTATACGAGAGCAAGAGCCCGTATCCTATCCCGCGACGATCAGCGCCGGGGATGAGACGGTGACGATCTTTGATCCCGGTGTTGATCTCTTCTGGCGTGTTGAAACCACAAGCTGAACAGGAAAAGAGATAGCAATGCTTCAGACAACCTATCCCGACATAGATCATATATCCCGTAGCGCCGCCCGGATGCTCCTTGAAATTGATGCCGTCCATTTCCGGAGCGATCCGCCGTTTATTCTGACTTCGGGTGCGGCAAGCCCTGTCTATATCGACTGCCGCAAACTTATCTCCTTTCCGCGTATTCGTTCATCCCTGATGGATTTTGGCGTGGCAACGGTGATGGAAAAAGCAGGTTATGAAGCGTTTGACAGCGTCGCCGGGGGGGAGACAGCAGGCATTCCCTTTGCCGCGTGGTTTGCGGAACGCATGGGTCTGCCGATGCAGTATGTCCGCAAAAAGCCCAAGGGTTTTGGCCGCGATGCCCAGATCGAAGGCCGGATCAGCGAAGGCGACAGGGTTCTTCTTGTTGAAGATCTCGCAACAGACGGAGGCAGCAAGATCGTGTTTGTTGACGCCCTGCGTAAGGCGGGGGCGGAATGCAACCATACCTTTGTCGTTTTCTTCTATGATATCTTTAAGGAAACACGTGAGATCATGGCCGATAACAATCTCACCCTTCATTACCTGACCACCTGGCGTGATGTGCTCAGCGTTGCCCGTGATATGGAAAAGTTTGACAGCAAGACCCTGAACGCGGTGGCTGAATTTCTTGAAGCGCCCAAAGAATGGTCAGCGGCGCATGGCGGGAAAGCCGACTAACCGGCCTTACTTCCCGCCAGCAACGCGTCAAGTCTGCCGGCACGTTCCAGCGCATAAAGGTCATCACAGCCGCCAATCCCGTCCCCGTTAATAAAGATCTGGGGCACGGATGTGCGGCCGCCGGCCCGTTCGGTCATGGCACGTCGCATATCAGGGTCAAAGGTGACATCTGTCTCATCGAAGGAAATCCCCTTTTGCGTGAGCAGACGTTTTGCGGCACTGCAGTATCCACATAGTGAACTTGTATATATCTCAACCTTTGCGCTCATGATCCTGTCCTAGAAAAAGGTTTCCTTGATACCATCAATAACAAACTGGGTGGCCAGCGCCCCGAGTATCATGCCGAAAAGACGCTGAATGACCAGCGTCACCACCGGTGTCAGTATGCGGGTTGCAAATGACGCCGCTTTCATGGACAGCGCGGCCAGCAGAACAACAACGGCGATCGGCAGAAATCCCACAAGATGCCCGGCACTGCCGAAACTATGTGATTGCGCGGTGACTACGGTCAGGGTAAGCGCCGCTGGTCCGGCAATCAGCGGTATGGCCAGGGGAAAGACGGCAAGACTGTCAAGTTCAGCCTTGCTGGCAACCTGTTGTGCGGTGGAAATCTTACGGTTTGTGCGGCGTTCAAAAACCATCTCAAACGCCACCGCAAGCAGAAAGATGCCGCCCAGTATCCGGAACGAAGCCACCTGAACGCCGATTTTTTCCAGAAACGGCCCGCCAAAAAGGTAGAACCCGCACAGCACGCCGATGGCCACCAGCGTTGCCACCACAATAATGCGGTCTATCGCCGCCCGTCCATAGGAACTGACCATGGCAAGAAAGATCGGCGCCAGCGATATGGGATCGATGACAACCATCGCCAGAAGGAAGGTTTTTGTCCATTGTTCAAGCATCATGCTTTCCGAGATCATAGCCAGATCATACTGGCCATGGCCTATTCCATACCTTTATAAGATGGGAATAACAATGCCAATTTCCTAGGCTGGCCATGCTGTATTTTGTCACCCATCCTGAATACGATATTCCCGTGCCGCCGGAACACCGTTTCCCGGCGACAAAGTTTTCGTCTCTCATGTCGTATCTGTTGCGGGAAAATTTCACCGAAGGGGTGCGGCTTGTTTTTCCCAACCCGGTCCCGGCAGAAGATCTGGCCATGGTGCATGATCGTGAATACATCGACGCAGTAGCCCTTGGTACGCTCGATGAAAAAGCCTTGCGTATGCTGGGTCTGCCCTGGTCGCCCCGGCTTGCGCGGCGGTCCTTTCTTGCCCCCGCGGGTACGTATCTTGCGGCGAAAAAGGCGCTGGCGCATGGCCTGTCCTGTCACGCGGCAGGCGGAACTCATCATGCCCATTACAGTTATGGCGCGGGATTCTGTGTCTTCAATGATCTGGCCTATGCCGCAATGCGATTGATCAACAAGGGTGAGGCCCGGACAGTATTGATCCTTGATGCTGATGTGCATCAGGGGGATGGCACGGCACGTATCCTCAGAGGTGAAGCCGGTATTTTCACCTGTTCGCTCCATTGCGGTAAGAATTATCCCGCCCGCAAGGCGGAAAGTGATCTTGATGTGGAAATTCCCCGCGGCGCAGGCGATGAGGCATATCTCCGCATAATGCGTGATACACTTCACCAGCTCATGGCCAGCATCACCCCTGATCTTGTTCTTTACGATGCGGGGGTGGATGTTCATCGTGATGATGCGCTGGGCTGGCTTGATCTCAGCGATGCGGGGATTCTCGCGCGGGATGAAATGGTGCTGGACTGGTTTTGCTCACGTGGCATCCCTGTTGCAACCGTCATTGGTGGAGGCTACAGCCCCGATATAATGGTGCTTGCGGCAAGGCACGGGCTGGTTTTCCGTGCGGCGCGGGCAGTATATGAACGACGGCTCAGCGGCGGAAAAGGAGTCGCAGAAGGATCATCCCGATCCGTTTGATAACAGGCAGCATCACCGGTGACAGCAGAACAGGCAGGATCCTATTCCTGAAATGTGCTGACATTTTCGGCATGATGCGTCCGGCAAACCAGAACACAAGAAACGCAACCGCAACAATGACAAGCAGTTTCAGGATCATGACAGATTATCGCTGATCTGGTTCGCGATCAGGCCGAGCATGGACAGGCCCAGACGTGATGCCATCAGCGCACCCTGACCGTTAATGTCAGCTTCCGGCATCATTTCCACCATACTGAATCCGGCAATAGGTGCCCGCTGCGCCGTCCGTTTGAAAATTTCCGTCATCTGCCAGTAATCAAGCCCGCCGGGTGCAGGCCCGATTACTGCCGGCATAAAGGTCGGGTCAAGGCTGTCCACATCCAGCGCGATATAGACAGGAACACCTTCCGGCAGATTATCAATGGCGCGGGCTATCCCGTTTTCTTCCAGCAGATGCGGCATGGGATGCAGGCTGACGCCGTAATCGATGGCATCGCGTACCTCACGGCCCCGGGCAGAACCAATGCCCCTTGCCGCAAGCTGGACGATGGTTCCGACATGATCCATTTCACTTGCCCGCCGCATGTTGCTTGAAAGGCCGAATCTTTCGCCATTGACGTCATCTCTCCAGTCGATATGGGCATCGATCTGCAGAACGGAAATAGGCCCTTCTCCTGAGTAAGCTTCAAGTACGGGGATCGGCACACTGTCATCACCACCAAAGATAAAGGGAACGGCACCAGCCTTGCGCAGAGTGGTGATGCTTTTCCGGATAATTTCCCTGTTCTGTGCGGTAAGGTGGGTTTCGGCGCTGTCGGTAAGGTCAAGATCACCGCAGTCAACAACACGTACCCCGCCTGGCAGAACACCCTGTGATGGCGTGGTCCCATAAAGATCAAAGTCATGATGATCAAGTATATCCGGCCACACCCTTGCCGTCCGGATGGCGCGAGGGGCATCTTTGCAGTAGGAGCCGATCGGGTAAGGTGTTGCGGACCCAATCCCGAGAACAGCAATATCAGCTTTCATGGTGGCTGAAATCTCCCCTTCAGGGAGGTTAAGCCATGTCCGGGCTTCGTTACTGCCGAAAAGGTCACCCATGCGAGGTGTTGACATATTTCCCCCTCAGATTTTCAGGCGGGATCGCCGCGAAGTTGAAGCTCAATCTCCGGTATCAGGCGCAGCGCATCAGGGCTGAACGGATTGATGGTCAGGATATGACGATAGAGTTGCAGGGCCTCCATGGCATCCCCGCGCTGAAGATATATCATCGCAAGGCCCGAAAGCGCCCCGAAATGCCGCGGCTCCCTGAGCAGCACTTCAGCAATATCTTCTTCTGAGCCGGACAGATTGCTCATCATGTAACGCACGGTGGCCCTCTTGTTCCAGGCTTCCATATAATCAGGCTCACGCCGGATCAGTTGCGTGAAGACGCGCTCGGCCCCTTTGTAGTTTCCTTTTTGCATCAGGGTAAGGCCGTGATCCATCATCACGCGGCTGATATCGTTTTCACTGCCGCCGATCCAGACCTGCCAGATTTCCTGAATGGTCTGATCCGCAGCGACTTCGCTTTCAGCCGCGGCCAGATCACGGAACAGGGTGTTCAGCTGGGCTTTGTTTTCATCGGTTTGCCCTTCCGCCAGCGACACCCCTGCAAGTATCAGGAATCCGGCAATCCCGGTGATCAGTATTCGAATGGTTTTCATCATACGCATACTATATACTTAACCCCGGCGTCGTTGGCCGCAAGAGGTAATGCGGCAAAAACAGCTTTGATCAGGGCTTCAGAGGGGACTACATGACCTTTATCAAGGGCTTTCTTCTGGGGCTGTCTCTTATCATGGCGATAGGTGCGCAAAACGCCTATGTGCTTCGGGCAGGTTTAAGAAAGACGCATGTTTTTGCCATCTGTCTTTTCTGCGCCCTTTCGGATGCCGTTCTGATCGCCGTGGGCATAACTGGCATGGGGGCTGTCCTCGGTGGGATGCAAGATATATCGTTCTGGCTCTATCTTGTGGCGTCAGGCTGGCTCTTCGGGTATGGCCTGCTCCGGCTTCGGGATGCTTTGCGGGGGCAATCGGGCCTCAATTCCGAAGGGGGGACTGATCGGCCGTCTTTACCTTCTGCACTTCTGATGGCAGCGGCGTTAACCTGGCTCAATCCGCATGTTTATCTGGATACGGTGGTGCTTCTCGGCGGGATAGCCTCCACCCTGGGTCCCGCAGAAAGATTATCTTTCGGGACAGGGGCGGCGCTGGCCAGTTTCATCTTCTTTTTCGGATTGGGATATGGCGCAAGGGCCGTCGGCGGATATCTGACCGGTCCGGCTTCATGGAAGAAAATTGACCTTGGCATCGCCCTCATCATGTTCTGGCTTGCCACTGGTTTTCTCACAGCGGCGTTCCGACTTTAGCGCCGTTTTTTAAAAAGGTTTCAAGAGAAGGGGTTTTCATGTCCGATCACTTATATCCTGCCAATACCGGCCCGCTGAAAGGGCTTCGCGTTCTCGATTTGACACGGATTCTCGCAGGCCCGACCGCCACCCAGTTGCTTGGCGACCTCGGCGCTGATGTGGTCAAGATCGAACGTCCGGGCCAGGGCGATGATACCCGCACATGGGGCCCGCCTTACCTCAACGATGATAAGGGGCAACCGACGGCCGAAAGCGGGTACTATCTTGCCGCCAACCGGAACAAAAGGTCTCTTGCCATTGATTTCACCACCCAAGAAGGGGCTGTGACGCTCCGCCGGCTTGCGGCAAAAGCCGATGTGCTGATGGAAAACTTCAAACTGGGCGGGCTGGCAAAATACGGGCTGGGATATGAAGATCTCAAAGAGATCAACCCCGGGCTTGTCTATTGTTCCATTACCGGCTTCGGCCAGACCGGACCCAACGCGCATCGCGCCGGATACGATATCATGGTTCAGGGTTATGGCGGGTATATGTCCATCACCGGCGAGAAAGGCGGCCAGCCGCAGAAAGTCGGCGTTGCGGTGGCTGATCTCATTACGGGAATGTACAGCGTTACCGGAATTCTGGCGGCGCTCCGGCATCGCGATGCAACCGGAGAAGGCCAGCATATCGACATAGCGCTGGTGGACTCGCAGGTGTCCTGGCTGGTGAATGTGGGGGTGAATTATCTTCTTTCCGGCAATGTTCCCGCGCCTGCCGGAAATACGCATGCCAATATTGTTCCCTATCAGGTCTTTGCGACCGCCGACAGCCATATCATTATCGCGGTCGGCAACGATACCCAGTTTGCGGCTTTCGCCGGAATACTGGGACATCCTGATCTTGCCAGCGATGATCGTTTCAGGACAAATCCCTCAAGGCTGAAGCATCGGCAGATCATCGTCCCGCTCCTTGAAGAGCTGATCGGCACCTGGAGGCGGGATGATCTTCTGAAAGCCTGCGAGGAGAAAGGTGTTCCGGCAGGTCCGGTGCATGATATGGCCGATGTCTTTACCTCAGATCAGGTCAGGGCAAGGGATATGAAGATCTCAATGCCTTATAATGGTGCTGAAACCGGTGCGGTGGATCTCATCGGCAATCCGCTGAAACTGTCGGCAACACCTGTATCCTACCGGAGGCCGCCGCCACGATGCGGCCAGCATACCGAAGAAGTGCTTGAAGACTGGTTGAAGGATTGACCTGGGCGAGCTCAGCGCAAGGCGTTGAGATGTGATGTGACCGAGGCTTTCAGTGCTTGAAGGTCGTATCCGCCTTCAAGGAGTGAGACAAGTCGCCCCCCGGCGCAGTCTTCGGCCATTTGCCGGATCATGGTCGTGAGTGTGGCAAAATCCTCAGCCTCCAGTTCCACGCTGGCCAGCGGGTCATCCGCATGGGCGTCGAAACCGGCAGAAAGAATGATCAGCTCCGGTTTGCCGGCCCTGATGCGCGGGATCAGGTGATCCCGCCAGACAGAAATTACGGTTTCACCATCACTGCCCGCACGAAGAGGGGCGTTGTGAATGTTCCCCCGGCCGGTTTCATCGGCCGCCCCGGTCCCCGGAAAGAGCGGCATCTGATGGCTTGAAGCGAACAGCAGATCACCGTCATTCCAGAACGCGGCCTGAGTTCCGTTGCCATGATGAACATCAAAATCAACCACCGCTACCCGGGTCAGGTCATAAACCTCACGCGCGTGCTGGGCGGCGATGGCAGCGGAAGAAAAAAGGCAGAACCCCATGGCGGTGTCCGGTTCCGCGTGATGGCCGGGAGGGCGGGCGGCAAGAAAGACACGTTCAGCCGCCCCGGTCATCACCTCATCAACGGCCAGCACCGCGCCTCCGGCCGCACGCAGGCCAGCTTCGAGTGACCCGCGCCCCATGTGCGTGTCAGGATCAAGGGCTGTTGTGCCTTCACCATCGGTGTCATAGGCCGCAATAGCATCGAGATAGGCATTGCCGTGAACAAGTGCGATGCGATCGGCCGCGGCTTTTGGCGCATCAAGGCGCTCAATATCCGGAAAGCTTTCATCCATTGCCTGCCAGACAGCACGTATACGGTCCGGCCGTTCGGGATGCCCCATGGGAACAGGGTGGTGAGCAAAAGCGTCATGGGTAATAATCTTCAGCATCTCTTGCCTCCCCTAATTCTTGTTCCTGTCTTTCGGCGGTGCCTTGGTGACCTCAAGGCCGAGAAAATCCAATAATCGCGGCACAATGAACCGTGCAATGATCAGCCCGAGCCCGACCCATATCAGGATATCGGCTATTTCCATTTCTGGTCTCCCTTCCTCACCGTGAATTCGGCGACGACAGCGGTCGTGCAGTCAACCGAAACAGCATCGGGATCTTCGTAAATATCCATGTCATGCAGGATCGGTGTGGTGATGATGCCATCTTCCGCAAGTGTCTCCAGTGTGCGGGAAAATCCCTTTTCCCCGAAATGCTGGGCATTGATGCCGATAAGGGCAAGGCCGCCGGGTTCGGCCAAACGGAGGGCGTTGATGAGCGCATCCGGCCCGAGATGCCCGAGGGTAAAGGTCCCGGCGCTTATCAGCGCATCATAGTGCGTCTCAGGCAAGGACGACGGATCAGTCAGATCAGCCAGCAGGAGTTCGGCATAGACATTTTTCCTGGCCGCGATCTCAAGCATGCCTTGCGAGATATCAAGCCCGTCCAGCGGGGCTGTTACGCCCAGTTTCCTCAAATGAAATCCGATCAGGCCGGTGCCGCAGCCGATATCAGCAATACGCCCGGTGCTGTTCCGGATCAGTCCCGCGAGCAGTCCGGCGATGCGTTCAGGATAGGCGTAGCCTTCGGCGGCGGCGAAATCATCTTCGTAGCTCTCCGCCCAGCTGTCATAATAACGGCGATGATCCGCCGGTGTGGAAAGGCTGTAGGCATCATCTCTGTTGTGATTATTGCTGCTCATAACCTGACTGTAGCAAAATCCGCCGGGGATTGAAGCAGTTTTCAGCCGGATCAGGCAAAGGAAATTCCTTGTGCTGGGATGTTTTTTGCATGGTCAAATTGTGCGGGCATAGGTAGGGTTATTCCATAAGCGGGGAGTAAGAGAATGACACGACTGGTTTCAAGCTATTACGGCGGGGCTTCCCGCCCGCAAGATGCGGCGGCAAGGAAAGTGCCGAAATACTATCCCGCAACGGGGGAGGTCATCGCAGAGGTTGAGCTGGCCACTCCTGAAATGCTGGATGAGGCTGTTGCCATGGCAGCCGATGCCCAGAAAGACTGGGCAAAGACATCCGTTCAGGCGCGGGGGCAGATACTTATCCGATGTGCCAATGCACTGCGTGAGGCGAATGATGAGCTTTCGCGGCTTGAGGTGGAAGACGTCGGCAAAGTCTATGCTGAAGCTCATTCCGCTGATGTGCCAAGCGGCCCCGATGTCATGGAATATCTCGGCGCCGCCGTGATGACCTATACCGGCACCCAGCATCAGTGGCCGGGTGCATTCGGGTATACAAGGCGTGTGCCCCTGGGTGTTTGTGCCGGGATCGGGGCGTGGAATTTCCCCGCACAGATCGCGCTTTGGAAATCTTCTCCGGCCCTTGCCATGGGTAATGCGTTTATCCTCAAACCTTCGGAAATGACGCCACTGGTCTCGCTCAGGATTGCTGAGATCATGGAAGAAGCAGGTCTTCCGCCGGGCCTGATGAATGTGCTGCAGGGAGATGGCGATCTCGGATCTGCCATCTGCGCGCATCCAGGGATTGCCAAAGTATCCCTGACCGGCGGCAGCGCGACCGGCCGCAAGATCATGGCGCAGTCGGCCACCAGCCTCAAGCGGGTGACCCTTGAGCTCGGCGGCAAGGCCCCGTTGATCCTGTTTGAGGATTGCGATCTAGAAAAGGCGGCAACCACAGCTCTTGAGGCCAATTTCTATACCGCCGGTGAAGTCTGCTCCAATGCCACCCGTGTCTTTGTCCAGCGATCCATTGCGGCTGAAATCCTTCAGCTGATGAAGGAAAAAACAGAAGCGATGGTTGTCGGTGACCCGATGTCGGATGATGTGCATATGGGCGCCCTGATATCCGAGACGCATCTTCAAAAGGTTCTGGGTTATGTAGAGAAGGGTCTTTCCGAAGGCGCAAAGCTTGTCACCGGTGGCGGGCGGGTGCATCCGCAAGGTTTTGAAGGCGGCTATTTCATGCAGCCCACCATTCTCGGGGATTGCACGGATACGATGACCGTGGTGCGGGAAGAGATTTTCGGCCCGGTCATGAGCGTACTTGTTTTCGATACCGAAGACGAAGCGGTTGAAAGGGCCAACGCAACGGAATACGGTCTGGGCGCGGGCCTTTTCACACGGGATCTCAGCCGTGCGTACCGTGTTGCCGATCAGCTTCAGGCCGGCAATGTCTGGGTGAATTCCTATAATCTCATTCCGCCGGATATGCCGTTCGGCGGTGTCAAGAATTCAGGTTTCGGGCGGGAATCTTCGGCTTTCGCCTTTGAAGCCTACAGCGATATCCGCGCCACCTACATATCCATTGACGAAGAATAGGGGAGTACAACATGAGCGATACATCTTTCTTTGAACCGGTTTCGGGAGCACAACTGCCCAGATTCGCGGGTGTACCGTCCTTTATGCGCCTGCCGATAGTCGGGTTTGATCATCCCAGAATAGGTGATGTGGATATCGGTGTTGTTGGTGTTCCGTGGGATGGCGGGACCACCAACCGACCGGGTGCGCGTCATGGCCCCCGCCAGTTACGTGATCTTTCGACCATGATCCGTTCCACCCATCCGGTGTCCTATATCAGCCCTTTCAAGATGGTGAACTGTGCGGATATCGGGGATTGCCCCATCAATCCGGCTGATCTTAACGATACGCTGGAACGGGTGACCAATTTTTACGCCGAAATCAGCAAAAGAGGCATCACGCCCATGACAGCGGGAGGAGATCATCTCGTTTCCCTGCCGGTTCTTCGCGGACTTGCGAGCGAGGGACCTGTCGGGATGATCCACTTTGATGCCCATACCGATCTTTTCGACAGTTATTTTGATGGTTTCCGTTTCACCCACGGCACGCCCTTCCGCCGGGCCATCGAAGAAGGCCTGCTTGACCCGAAGCGGGTGGTGCAGATCGGTATCCGCGGCACCATGTATGATGGTGAGGATATCGAATGGGGGAGAGAGAACGGCGTCACCATCATCACCATGGATGAGTTTGCTGACCGCACTATCGCCGATGTGATGGATCAGGCAAGACAGATCGTCGGCGATGCCCCGACCTATGTCAGCTTTGATATTGACTGCATAGATCCCGCTTTCGCCCCCGGCACCGGAACACCTGAAATCGGCGGTTTCACCACCCGCGAAGCGCAGCTTCTCGTACGTCGTCTTGAAGGCCTTAATCTTATCGGCGCTGATCTTGTTGAAGTCTCGCCACCTTTTGATGAAAGCGGCAACACCGCCTGGGTTGGTGTGTCGATCATGTTTGAGTTGCTGTGCATGCTGGCCGTGTCGGTTGATGCCCGAAGCTGAGAAGCCGGACACCCCGGCGACACGAAAGGTCGGCGCAGCGCTTGACGAAGCGGGGATGACATCGCGGCTGGTCGCGCTCACCGAAACCGCCCGCAGTGCAGACGAAGCCGCCGCTTCCCTCAATGTTGAGGTCTGTGCCATCGTCAAGACGTTGATCTTTGACCTTGTTCCGGCCGCAGGACCCCTTGCCGGTCAGCGCGTGCCCGTCGCGGTGCTCATCAGCGGTGACCGGCGATGTGATACCGGGGCTGTTGTCAGGGTGCTTGGTTGTGGTGGTGAAATCAGCCGTCCGGATGCGGCACGCGTCAAGGAAGTGACCGGGTATTCCATCGGAGGTGTTTCGCCCGTGGGCCTGCCTGATGAGGTGATGGTGCTGATAGACGCGGCGCTGGGGAGGTCAGATACCATCTGGGCCGCCGCCGGGCATACCCATCTTGTCTTCGGCTGCAGTTTTTCGGAGCTGGAACGGCTGACAGGCGGGCGGGTCACCGGGGATATAAGCCTGCCAGTCTCATCCTGAGGCATCTTAGTGCAGAGTAAAGAGAGATAGCGCCCTGAAAGAGACGCATCCTGTCTTGCAAGATGGATGCGTTTTGCCGCGTAATCTCACCCGGTCCATGTGCCTTGCATGGTCTCTCTTGGGGAGTGACAAAATGGCTGAAAAAGTTGTGTCCTTTACACGAATGGACGAGGGAACATACGAAGATTATCAAATGCTTGCCTCGCTTGAGCATGAATATTGTGACGGTACCGCTGATCGGATTCTGGGCCAGCTGGAAGGTCAGGGCAGGGAATCCCTGACAGGTTACAAGATCAACCGGCTGGAACATGGCCTGCAATCTGCCGCCAGGGCGGAATATGACGGTGCTGATATTGACTGGATCGTCGCCGCCCTTATCCATGATATCGGTGATGGCCTGTCGCCACAGAATCACGACCGCATGGCGGCGGAAATCATCCGGCCCTATGTACGCGAAGAAGTTTCATGGGTGGTGGAAAAACACGGTATTTTCCAGATGAAATATTACGGTCATCATTATGGATGGGATGCCGACAAGCGCGATGAGTTCCGCGACAATCCATATTGGCAGAGCTGTGCGGATTTCTGTGAAAGGTGGGATCAGATGTCCTTTGACCCTGATTACCCGATGCCGCCCCTGTCTCATTTTGAACCCATGCTGCGCGAAGTGTTTTCCCGCAAGGCCTGGGATGAAACGCATCTTAAGCCGGGAGTTGTTGTGGGGCTTCCTGAAGACCGTCACCCCAGATAATCAGCGTATATATTGGAGGTTTTTATGAACTTGACGGCGTATCTTCAGGCAAAAGCGCGGGCTGGAGAGGCTGAGGCTGATCAGGTTTCCGTTATTCTTGGTCTTGCCGACGCTGCCATAAAGATCACCCATCTTGTGCATCGCAACGGTATCGCGGCTGATCTCGGCTCAGATATTGGCGGCACCAACAGCGATGGCGACAGCCAGAAAGCACTTGATGTCCGGGCGGAAGAGATCATCGGCGCAAGTCTCTTAGGGCGCGGTGCGGTCTATCTTCTTTCCGAAGAACAGGACGATCCGGTCCCGCTCAATGACGAGGGAAGTCTGCTTGTTGCCGTGGATCCGCTGGATGGCTCATCGAATATCAGCGTCAATGTGACCATCGGCACGATTTTCTCGCTCTTGCCCGCGGGTGAGAGGCCGGCAGAAAACACCCTTCAGCCCGGACGCAATCAGCTCGGGGCAGGGTTCTTTACCTACGGGCCGCAGACAACGCTTATTTTTGCCCTGGCGGGGAGCGAAGATATCCCATGCTTTGTTCTTGACCCCGATCAGGGGGAGTTTGTTGAAATGCAGGGTGAGGTCAGGATACCTGCAGCAACCAAGGAATTTGCCATCAATTCCGCCTACGCCAATCACTGGTATCCTCCGGTTCAGCGTTGGATGAGTGATGTCCTTCAAGGAGAAAGCGGTCCCTTGGGTAAATCCTACCGGATGCGCTGGGTTGGCTCGCTTGTCGCGGATGCCTGGCGGATCTTCCGCCGCGGCGGCATTTTTCTCTACCCGGGGGACAGCCGTCCGGGCAATGAGACCGGTCGCCTTCGTCTGGTTTACGAAGCCAACCCCATGGCGTTTCTGGCGGAAAAAGCAGGTGGCGGCGCCAGTCATGGCAAGGGATCTGTTCTCGATCTTGTGCCCGATCATCTGCATCAGCGCGTCCCTCTGATCTTCGGTGCGAAAGAAGAGGTGGACCGTCTGGAAAAGGAGCATCAATAGCTCGTTTATTCGGCGATGCCTGGTTGAAGAGATGTGCAACACTTGCTAATAAAGGCTTCGAGCCACGGAATGGAAAGCCATCTGAACGGTCAGGATGATACAAACCCCGTGGGCAGAGAAAAGAGGATCAAATGTCCAGCGTCAATGCTTCCGCGTCCTTAGGGCGCAAAATGGCGGATGCCATTCGTTTTCTGTCCATGGATGCGGTCCAGGCGGCCAATTCCGGTCACCCCGGGATGCCCATGGGGATGGCTGATGTTGCGACGGTGCTTTTTTCAGAGTTCATCAAGATCAATCCGGCTGACCCGTCCTGGCCTGATCGTGACCGGTTTGTCCTTTCAGCAGGCCATGGATCGATGCTGCATTATGCGGTGAACCATCTGATGGGTTACGCCGATATGACGATGGAACAGATCCGTAATTTCCGCCAGTTGGGGGCGATCACCGCGGGGCATCCGGAATATGGCATGGCAAGCGGGATAGAAACCACAACCGGGCCTCTCGGTCAGGGGCTTGCAACATCGGTCGGAATGGCTCTGGCTGAGCGGATTATGGCGTCACGCTTTGGTGAAAAACTGGTCAACCACCGCACCTGGGTGATTGCGGGCGACGGCTGTCTTCAGGAAGGCATCAGCCATGAGGCGATTGACCTTGCCGGTCACCTGAAACTCGGACGGCTCACGGTTTTCTGGGATGATAATTCTATTTCCATTGACGGCGGCACCGACCTTTCGACATCCACCAATCAGATGGCCCGTTTCCGCGCCGCGGGCTGGCATGTTCAGTCCATTGATGGCCATGACCACGATGCCATTCGTGAAGCCGTGCATGCTGCCATGTCCAGCCGCAAGCCTTCCCTTATCGCCTGCAAGACGACCATAGGTTTTGGCGCGCCGACGCTCGCCGGAACAGCCAAGACACATGGTGCGCCTCTTGGCGACGAAGAAATCGCGTCCACACGCAAGGCGCTGGGCTGGTCCAGCCCGCCTTTTGAAATTCCCGCTGAAGTGGCCTCGGCATGGTCTGAGGCCTCTGCACGATCGTTAAGTGAATATGACAGCTGGAACGAACGGCTGGAAAACTCACCCAAACGCAAACGCTTTGATGCGGCGATCTCCGGTGCGTTGCCGCCTAAATTCACCCGTATGATGAAAGCCTGGCGCCAGCAGCTCAAGGAAGAGGCGCCTAAACTGGCGACGCGGCAGTCCAGCCAGAAAACACTTGAAGTGGTGAACGCCGCCACCGATATGACCATCGGCGGCTCCGCTGATCTGACAGGCTCCAACCTCACAAAAACAGCTGATACCGCCCCTGTTCTCCCCGGCAGGTTCAAAGGGCGCTATATCTATTACGGTATTCGTGAACACGGGATGGCCGCGGCCATGAACGGGATTGCCCTTCACGGGGGGCTTGTTCCTTATGGTGGCACATTCCTTGTTTTCTCGGATTATGCCCGTGGTGCGATGCGGCTTTCTGCCCTTATGAAACAGCGCGTTGTCTACGTAATGACCCATGATTCCATCGGTCTCGGTGAAGATGGGCCGACCCATCAGCCGGTTGAACATCTTGCCATGCTTCGTGCCACACCTGATCTTCACGTGTTCCGTCCCGGGGATGCGGTGGAAGTTGCCGAAGCCTGGGAAGCGGCGCTCAATCTTCAGGACGCACCGTCTGTTCTGGCGCTTTCACGTCAGGGCACGCCCACGTTGCGTCAGGAAAAATCAAGCGATAACAAGGTGATGCTTGGCGGTTATGTGCTGGCTGAAGCAGAGGGCGGCCGTGATGTCACGCTGATCGCCACCGGCACAGAACTCGCCCTTGCGATGGAGGCAAGAGACCTTCTGAAACAGGATCACGATATCAACGCGGCGGTGGTGTCACTTCCCTGCTGGGAGCTTTTTGACAAGCAGGATGCAGGCTATCGCAGTGCAGTTCTTGGCGCAGCCCCGCGGGTTGCCGTGGAAGCCGCGTCAGGTTTCGGGTGGGAGAAATATATCGGGACAGAAGGCGGTTTCGTCGGTATGAACAGTTTTGGTGAATCCGCACCTGGTCCGAAACTCTATGATCATTTCAACATCACCGCATCAGCCGTCGCTGAAAAGGCGGTGGCAATAATCAAGTCTTAAAGGGGAAGTCGCATGGCAGTAAAAGTCGCAATTAACGGATTTGGCCGGATCGGCCGGAACATACTTCGCGGGATCATCGAATCCGGGCGCAAAGATATAGAGGTGGTGGCTATCAACGACCTTGGCCCCGTTGAAACAAACGCGCATCTCCTGCAGTATGACAGCATTCACGGCAAGTTTCCGGCTCATGTTTCCGTGGATGGTGATACGATTGATGTCGGGCGCGGCCCCATCAGGGTGACAGCAATCCGTGATCCGAAAGATCTGCCCTGGGGTGAAATGGGCGTGGATATTGCCATGGAATGCACCGGCATTTTTGCTGACCGCGACAAGGCCGCCGCTCACCTTGAAAACGGCTCTGCCCGGGTTCTGGTTTCGGCCCCGGCCACAGGTGCTGACCTGACCGTTGTTTACGGCGTTAACCATGACAAGCTGACGGCTGAACATAAAGTTGTTTCCAACGCGTCCTGCACCACGAACTGCCTTGCCCCGGTCGCGGCTGTTCTGCATGAGGCTATCGGTATTGAGCAGGGTTTCATGACCACGATCCACAGTTATACCGGTGATCAGCCTGTTCTGGATACGATGCATAAGGATTTGTACCGTGCCCGTGCCGCGGCCACCAGCATGATCCCGACGACCACCGGCGCGGCGCGAGCGGTAGGTCTTGTTCTGCCGGAGCTTAACGGCAAGCTTGACGGCGTGGCGATGCGGGTGCCGACCCCGAACGTATCCGTGGTTGATCTCAAATTCACCACCAGCCGGGCCACCAGCGTAGATGAAATCAACGGCCTTATTCGTGAGGCTGCGGATGGAAGGCTCAACGGAGTGCTCGGCTACACGGATGCGCCGCTTGTGTCGATGGATTTCAATCATGATCCGAGGTCATCGATCTTCCACATGGACCAGACCAAAGTGATGGAAGGTGGCCTTTGCCGTATCATGACCTGGTACGATAATGAGTGGGGTTTCTCCAACCGCATGGCTGATACGGCTGTCGCAATGGGAGCCCTGATCTAGGGAAGTCTTCATGACCTTGCGTCCGATCCGCATAGCTCCGTCCATACTTTCCGCTGATTTCGCCTGTCTCGGTGATGAAATCTCTGCGGTTGATAGCGCCGGGGCGGACTGGATCCATCTTGATGTGATGGATGGAGATTTTGTCCCGAATATCACCTTCGGCCCACCGGTCATCAAAAGACTGCGCGGGCGCACCGGTAAATGTTTTGATGCCCATCTGATGATCAGCAATCCCGATGCGTATATTCAGGATTTTGCTGATGCGGGGGCTGAGATCATTACCATTCACGCCGAAGCCTGCCGTCATCTTGACCGGTCTCTTGCCGCGATCCGTGATCTTGGGGTGAGGGCAGGTGTCGCGCTCAACCCGGCCACTCCGGTTGAGGTTATTGCCCATGTCATTGATCGTCTTGATCTTGTTTTGCTGATGACCGTCAATCCGGGTTTTGGCGGCCAGAAATTCATTGATGCCGTGGTGCCGAAAATCAGAACAGTTGCGGAAATGATTGGCGACAGGCCCGTGGATATTGAAGTTGACGGCGGCGTTACGGTGGAGACCGCGCCGCTTGTTGCCGCTGCGGGTGCTAATGTGCTGGTGGCCGGTTCTGCCGTATTTGGCAAGAATGATCCTGCGCTCTATGCTGAAAATATCCGCGCGATCCGGCATGCCGCCGAAGAAGCGGCATCGCAACAGGCAAGGTAGGGCCAATGCATATCTTTCAGACAATCAGGGAAAGTGTTCTGGTGCCGGTCCATCCGGCGGGCTGGCCGTTCATTTCTCTTTTTGCCATTGGTACGGCCATCCTGTCCGTGCTGTGGGAGCCGTTCTTCTTTCCCGGTCTGGTGCTGACCTTATGGTGCGTCTATTTTTTCCGCAATCCGGTCCGGACAACGCCGGACAGGGGCGGGCTTGTCATCGCGCCGGCTGACGGCCGGGTTCTTTCGGTCGAGGATCTTCCTGCGCCGGCAGAAATGGACCTGCCTGAGGCATCCTATACAAGGGTGGCGATTTTCATGAATGTGTTCGATGTGCACGTGAATCGCATGCCGATGGCGGGTGAGATTATAGATAAATTCTACTTCCCCGGTGCTTTTCTGAATGCCAGCCTTGATAAAGCCTCTGAGCAGAATGAACGTCTCGGTCTGGTAATCAGGACAGATCACGGGCCGGTGATAGGCTGTATCCAGATCGCCGGACTTGTTGCCCGCCGTATCTTATGTGATGTGGCGGAGGGCGATACCCTCAGCACGGGGGAACATTATGGTATCATCCGCTTTGGCAGCCGGGTTGATGTCTGGTTGCCGAAACCGGTGAAAGTGCTTGCTATTCCCGGGCAGAGGACCATCGCAGGGGAAACTATGATTGCGGATTTCAATCGTGGCGCCAGGGCAAATGAAACAGGCACGGCGCGCTGATGGCTGAAAAGAACAAAACCGGCACCAAGGGACGCCGTGGCCGCCTTATCGCCAATGTCAGTCTTGCCTGGATGTTGCCTAACCTTCTGACGATTTCAGCTCTTCTTTGCGGTATGAGTGCGTTGCGTTTTGCGCTGCATGAGCGATGGGAGGCCGCCATAATCATGGTGGCGGCGGCAGGTATTCTCGATGCCCTGGATGGGCGCATGGCCCGGATGCTCAAATCCTCGAGCAATTTCGGCGCCCAGCTGGACAGCCTTTCCGATATGGTTGTATTCGGCGTGGTGCCGTCGCTTCTGCTCTATTTCTGGGCGCTCGAAGAAGGGGGGCGGGTAGCCTGGGCCGCCTGTATGTTCTATACCGCCTGTTGTGCCTTGCGGCTGGCCCGGTTCAATTCGGAACTGCATGACACACCGGCATGGGCGAGCAATTATTTCACCGGCATTCCTTCTCCGGCGGCGGCATTTCTGGCTCTGGCCCCGGTGGTGGCGAGTTTCCGGTTTGACTGGCCCGCCGCGCTGGAATGGCAACATCTGGCTCTCTGGCTTGCGCTGGTGGGGGCAGGGGCGATTTCCACCATCCCGACTTTTGCCGGTAAAGGGATGCATCTTCCGCGCACATCAGCGCTTCCGGCCATGGCGCTTTTCGCCCTTATTCTTGCCGGTCTCGTCGCGCGGCCATGGGATGTCTGGGTCGGGCTTACGATTGTCTATCTGGCCATGATCCCCGTCTCGGTGGTCAAATTCCACCGGCTGAAAGCGAGGCACGGCCCGTCTTCCTGATCTGATCGGTGCTGATCAGGTGGTGTCAGCAGGCCTATCCCTTTTGGGTCAGCCTTCCGGCGGTGATGAACTGGCTGAAACGTTCGCACCATATCACCACCGCTGTGTATGCGGATAAATCTATATCCCCGGGGATTTCATAGGAAAAATTCTTGAACCCCTTGATGCGGGCAATCTCAAGCGACTGGGATTTGATGGCGAAAAAACCTTTTTCATCCTCGACATAGGAAGGCGCAAGATACAGCCGGTAATCCGGACCCGGGGAAACTTCGCCTTCGAGCGTCACCCGATCAGAGGTAAGATAAAGTGTCCCTTCCCCCCAGTGAAGCGCATCTGATCCGGGAAGGTCACGCCGGAATTTGGCCTCACGTTCAGCTGTTTCGGC
>Ga0181585_10000201_pt1 | contig 44975 bp, 38 predicted proteins | sample 071ome_29_FD_132469 | JGI IMG/M metagenome (GOLD analysis project Ga0181585, IMG submission 132469) | Coastal salt marsh microbial communities from the Groves Creek Marsh, Skidaway Island, Georgia - 071407BT metaG (megahit assembly) | ecosystem: Environmental > Aquatic > Marine > Intertidal...
CTCAATCATGCGCCCCTTTCGTGATCGGTATTACCAGGCTGATGATCACAGAAGCATGCTTGATAAAACCCTGGACAGTGGCACCGAAAAGCGCGGGCGCCGGATTAATCCGACCCTGATGTGGCTACTCTTATTACCCTTTATATTTTTACAAAGTTCTTTTGCCGGTAAGCGGTGGGGTGATGGATTTATCGTTGTTGCAAAAAAAATCAGAGAAGTCTGAGCAGACTCTTTAAAGCTCTGGTTTTTCATAAAGCGCAAAGCTCGCATTGAAAAAAGCTGCCATTAGCAGCTCTGCCAGTATCGTTAGCAGGCGCATTAACAAAACTGATACGATAACTACCGGTTCTGGTATGGCAAGTATTGGGACTATTAGTACCAATACACCTTCCCTGACTCCCAACCCGGCTGGCGTGAATACCGCAAAAATACCAGCAAGAGCCGCCGCCTGGTACATACCTACAATCGTAATCAGGTGTTCCACGCCTAAATCACTTAGCGATATGATGACCAGATACAATCCTGCACTCTGGATAAAAAGACTGATGATATAAGCTGCAACAAACAGCAGCATTTTTGAGTAGGACGGTGCCTTATCCAGCGTCGATTGTTTCAGCAGGGTAAAAAGCTTGTTACTGAAAGGAATAAACAAGGCAGGCACTAAAAGAATCAGTGAACTTATGATGCCGATGATGGCAGCCACTCTCAGGTACTCTGGCAGAGCCAGTGGTAATAGTGAGATGCTGATTAATATGATGATGCAGCTGGCCGCCTGGTTGGTGATATATTCATAGGCTGAAGCAATTGCAACATTACTTTTGAGTGCCTGCGGATAGGCACTGATGCGGAAAATGAAAACAGATACCTTGCCCGGGATGTATTTTCCCAATTGGGATTGGGTCCACGCTTTTCCGGCTCTTAAAAAGCTGCTGCTGATACCATATATTCTGGCGAAGTACAGCCAAAGCCAGCAGTTAATCGTATAGGAAAGCATAATCATCAGTAACGCAGCGAGAAGTGGTAAAAACTCAAGTGAAAAATCAAAGTTCCTGATGGCATCAATATTATTCAGAATGAAAACACTGAGAAACACCAGCAGTGAGGCGTATAGTAGCCTGATAATCCACTTGAAAAGGAGCTGAGTGGCAGAACTGTTCATGAAGCCTTAATCCGGGCATGAGTATTCAACATGTCCGACAGTTTTTCACGAATGGCCTCCTGGCTCAGGTGTCGTTGAAAGAACTCTGTAGCAGCAATTTCCTGCTTTTTTTGCAGTGACTTGTCGCTGGAAAATTCTGTAATCATTTTGGCTAGCTCTTGAGCATTGTGTCCTGAGTCCAGTGTTAGTGGCATGTCGAGTTCCCTGTTAATACGCCTGAAACTGCTGCTTTCACGTGTAATAAAGGCTTTACCTGCAGCAGCATAATAATAAACCTTGTAGGGGATAACCCGGTCAGTTTTTTGGGTATGTCCGAAGATGCCCAGACATAAATCGGCTTTACTGATTTCCTGGATGAGATAAGACGTCGGGTAAAAGCCCCTGTCCCAGTTTACGTTGCTGTGAGGATTTGTATGCAGAAATTCATCAAGCAGATGTGCATCCTGTCCATCCCCGATAAATTTGTATTTGATGTGCGCTTGATCCTGTAAGGTACTGACTGCCTGCAGGATATACTGGATGCCATGTAGTGGAACAAAAGAGCCGATGAACAGACAATTGAAAGTGTCATCATCATGCTCGGCTTCTACTGGGCGCTCAATAGGTGGAATGCACAGGTAGATGACTTCAAATTTTTCTCTTGCAAGCCTGAACAAGCCTGCATAAAACTCAGCATTTTCTTCTGTGTCAGTAATAATTCGGTCAGATACACGAAAGGCCCTGCATTCTGCCCAGTACACAAAACGGGCAATAAAAGAATTGGGCACATATAAAGTCCGATCATTGATTGCTGTGTCATACAAAGAAATGAAGGCGTCAAAGAAAATGAAGGGTCTTCGCGATCGGGGTATAAAAGAGAACAGCAGAGCCAGAAACACTCCTGGATAACAGATATAGATATTAGGCTTGTTAAGGGTGATTGTCTTAAAATATACCCACAGTGTTGCCCATAGATAGCGCAGCATAGAGAATATTTTTTTTATGGGATTTCTGCTGTTGAGGGTTTTGAAATGCCCTGAATTTTCAAGATCATAAATGGTGGTGCTGACGGATACATCCGGCAAGGCTGCAATAAGCGGGATTTTGTATTTTACGTTGGGATACAGATCGGATACAGATGTCACACCGATAATGTTTAGCTCTATCATGGGTTTCCCATTTTCTGTCCCGCTTAATTAATTGAGCTGAGCATCACTTGAAACGCATTGAAAAATCCACGGCATGGCAATGCTTGGTCAGCGAACCGACCGATATGTAATCCACTCCGGTTTCGGCAACAGGCACGATATTGCTTTCATCATAACCGCCAGAAGCTTCGAGCAAAACCCTGCCCTTATTCAGGCTGACGGCATCTTGCAGCTTTTGCAGGCTGAAATTGTCCAGCATCACTGTATTGGCTCCGGCTATGATGGCCAGTTCAAGTTCATCGAGTGATTCCACCTCGATTTCTACCGGTTTGGCGGGGTCAAATTGGCGGGCGCTGGCAATGGCTTCGGCAATGCCGCCACAGGCAGCGATATGATTCTCTTTCAGCAGAAATGCATCATACAGACCGAGGCGGTGGTTGTAGCAGCGTCCCTGCAGGACGGCATATTTCTGGGCACGGCGTAGGCCGGGCAGGGTTTTGCGGGTATCCAGAATTTTTACCGCCGTATGCTCGACCAGCTCGGCATAGGCTCTGGCACTGGTGGCGGTGCCAGACAGCACCTGTAAAAAATTCAGGGCAGTACGTTCTGCGCTGAGGATATGCTTGGCCGGTCCATAGGCTGTAAAAATCAGATCGCCAGACTGGCATTTACTACCCTCGCTGACAGCCCATTCCACTTCGATTCTACTACTGACCTGGTGGAAAACTTCGTCCACCCAGGGGCGTCCGCAAATCACTGCAGCATCCCGGCAGATGACCTCAGCCTGTGCGGATTCATTTTCCGGTAGCAGGGCAACGCTGATATCGCCACTGCCAATATCTTCTGCCAGGGCGCTTTTTACATTGAGTTCGAGGTCTTCGAGAAATAGGGTCTCAGTCATAACAGGCTCGCTCACAAAGGACGACTTATTATAGCCAGTACGCCCTTAACTTGATATTGCACAAGCAGCGGGCTTTGGCTTGCTTTGTGGTATAACTGGCGCATGAAAATCACCGAGCATCAGCTTCAGTCAGCGCAACAGCTGCCATCACCGAATTGCAGTGAACGACCCGTCGATGAGATCAGTCTGCTGGTTATACACAATATCTCGCTGCCACCGGGGGAATTTGGCGGCCCCTACATAAGTGAGTTGTTTTGCAATCAGCTGGATTGTTCGCAGCATGAGTACTTTGCCGGTCTCAAAGAGCTCAAGGTTTCTTCTCACCTGCTGATCAGACGAGATGGAGCACTGGTGCAGTATGTCCCCTTCAATATGATGGCCTGGCATACCGGTATTTCATCCTTTGAAGGCCGTGAAGCCTGTAATGAATTTTCAATTGGTATAGAGCTTGAGGGCAGTGATTATGAAAAATTCACTGATGAGCAATATGACCGTCTGATAGCGGTGAGCAGACTCTTGTTAAAAAGCTACCCGGAACTTAACCCGCAGCGAATAGTTGGCCATTCCGATATTGCGCCTGAACGAAAGACCGACCCGGGCCCCTTTTTTGACTGGGCGCGTTATCTATCGGCTTTACAGGCTTGATTATTGTCACTACATCATCCAAGCTGCTGAAAAATAAGCGAAATATTTAAAGGCCGTCGTGATTAAGGGCAATATTGTAGTAAAACTACAAAAATATCCAGGCCCGGCTGGAAAAAAGCAGTTACGTCTGATAGGATTGCGCGCAATTGTAGCTATACTACAGAGCTGAAAGCCCGATCAGGACAGACTTTAGAGAACTATTATGTCAGTAAGTGATAAAGACATCGACAAACAGGAAACCCGGGAATGGGTCGATTCCATTGCATCCGTCATCAAACATCAGGGCCTGGAGCGGGCGCAATTCCTGCTCAAATGCCTGATCAGCAAAGCCACCGAATCGGGTGACCCCCTCCCTCCTGATACTTTAATCACTCCCTATCGCAACACCATCCCGGTTTCTGCCGAAGACAAAATGCCTGGCGACATGTTTATGGAGCGCAGTATCCGCGGCATTGTCCGTTGGAATGCGCTGGCCATGGTGCAACGTGCCAATAATCTGGGGTTGGATCTGGGTGGTCATATTTCTTCATTTGCCTCCAGTGCCACCCTTTATGATGTGGGCTTCAACTATTTCTTCCGCGGCGAAACCGAGAACCGCCTAGCCGACCTGATTTTTTTTCAGGGCCATTCTTCTCCCGGTGTTTATTCACGCTCTTTTCTGGAAGGGCGGCTGAGCGAAGAACAGCTGGACAATTTCCGTCAGGAAGTTGATGGCAAGGGCCTGTCCTCGTATCCGCATCCCTATCTGATGCCGGATTACTGGCAGTTTCCCACAGTTTCCATGGGGCTTGGTCCGATACAGGCAATCTACCAGGCCCACGTGATGAAGTATCTGGATAATCGCGATCAGGTCAAAAGGGGTGATCGGCAAATCTGGGCATTCCTGGGTGATGGTGAGTGTGATGAACCGGAAAGCCTGGGAGCCATTTCCCTGGCAGGACGTGAACAGCTGGGCAACCTGAATTTCGTGATTAACTGTAATCTGCAGCGTCTGGATGGCCCGGTAAGGGGTAATGGAAAAATCATTCAGGAACTGGAAGGAATTTTCCGGGGTGCCGGCTGGAATGTGATCAAGGTTGTCTGGGGGAGGCACTGGGATCCGCTACTGGCCAAAGATACTGATGGTCTGCTGCAGGCCCGTATGGACGAGGTCGTCGATGGGGAATACCAGACATATGTCAGTCGCGGTGGGGCTTATACCCGTGAGCATTTCTTCGGCAAGAGTCCGGAACTGCTGAAAATGGTTGAGCACCTGTCGGATGATGACATCATGAAGCTGAATCGAGGCGGGCATGATCCCTTTAAGGTCTATGCAGCCTACAAGCAGGCGGTTGAAACCACGGATCGCCCGACAGTCATTCTGGCGAAAACCGTCAAAGGCTATGCATTCCCCTCCGTTGAAGGACAGAATCCCGCGCACAATACCAAAAAACTCAACGAAGACAGTCTAAAACTGTTTCGTGACCGCTTCGGTATTCCGATCCCAGATGAAAAACTCAAGGATGTACCGTATTACCGGCCGGCAGAAGACAGCCCGGAAATGCAGTACATGCGAAAAAGCCGTGAGGCGCTGGGTGGCGTGGTGCCTCAGCGTCGTGCACACAGCAGCAAACTGGAAACCCCGGAACTCAGTGAATTTGCCAGTATTACAACTGGTACCGGAGATCGTGAAATATCAACCACCATGGCCTTCGTACGCCTGATATCCGCATTGCTGAAAGATAAAAAGGTGGGCAGGAATATTGTTCCCATCGTGCCAGATGAAGCACGAACCTTCGGTATGGAAGGCCTGTTTCGTCAGGTCGGTATCTATGCAGCCAAGGGGCAGCTCTATGACCCGGCAGATTCCGGGCAGGTGATGTACTACCGTGAAGATATTCAGGGCCAGATTCTGGAAGAGGGTATCAACGAGGCCGGTGCGGTTTCATCCTGGCTGGCCGCAGCAACCTCCTACAGCGTCAATAATTACCCGCTGATTCCTTTTTATATTTATTATTCCATGTTCGGCTTCCAGCGGATCGGGGATCTGTGCTGGGCAGCCGGTGACTTGCAGGCGCGAGGTTTCCTGATCGGAGGTACGGCCGGCAGAACCACTCTCAACGGAGAAGGTCTGCAGCACCAGGATGGGCACAGCCATATCCTGGCCAACACTATTCCCAATTGTGTGTCCTATGATCCGACCTACGCCTATGAACTGGCGGTGATCATCCAGCATGGCATGAAGCGCATGTATCAGGATGATGAAAGCGTGTTTTATTACATCACCACGATGAATGAAAACTATATCCAGCCGGATATGCCCAAAGGCTGTGAAGAAGGCATTATCCGAGGTATGTATCTGCTGGAGGACGGTGAGTCCAAAGCTTATAAGGTGACGACCAAGGATAAACTGCGGGTTCGCTTGATGGGTAGCGGTACGATTTTACGCGAAGTGCGGGAAGCGGCTGAAATTCTGCGCAAGGACTACAAAGTGTCAGTGGATGTCTGGAGTACGACTAGCATGAATGAGCTGGCGCGAGACGGGCAGGCTGTTGAGCGCTGGAACATGATGCATCCGGAAGATGAGCAGAAGCTTTCCTATGTGGCACAGTGTCTGGGTGACAGCAAGGATCCGGTCATCGTCTCCACAGATTATATGAAACTTTATGGCGAGCAGATCAGGTCATTTGTACCGGCACCCTACAAGGTTCTGGGAACCGACGGATTTGGTCGTAGTGACGGACGCCAGAAGCTGCGACACTTCTTTGAAGTGGATCGTTACTATATTGTATTGGCAGCTCTTACGGAGCTGGCAAAAACCGGCAGCATAGAAAGGTCTGTAGTCAGCAAGGCCATGAAAAAAATGAAGCTGGACCCGGAAAAAGTCAATCCGCTTAAGGCGTAGCTAACTAGTTAGGAGCAAATGGCAGTGGCCCTGGAAAAACTAACAATTCCTGATTTGGGTGATTCGCAAGATGTTGAAGTCATCGAGGTGCTGGTATCGGCAGGTGATGAGGTTCAGGAAAATGATTCCCTGCTGACGCTGGAAACCGACAAGGCAGCCATGGAAATTCCGGCCAGCAGTGCCGGCATCGTCAAGGAAGTGCTGGTAAAAGTCGGTGATACCGTCAATCAGGGTGATGAATTCATCGTGTTGGAAGCTGGTAGCAGCGACGCAGTTGCGGAAAGCCAGGATGACAGTCCAGTGGAAGCGGAAGTCCAGGAACAGGAGTCTGTATCCGAAGCAGCAGTTGTGGCCGCAGAAACTGCAAATGAACAGCCAGTGCCTGCCACAGCAGAAATTGTGGAAATACAGGTGCCTGATCTTGGCACCGATGATGCTGTAGAAATTATTGATATTCTGGTAGCAGCCGGCGATGAGGTGAACGCGGATGATGGTCTGCTGACACTGGAAACCGACAAGGCTGCCATGGATGTACCTGCACCTTTTGCCGGCAAGATTACAGAACTCAAAGTCAAGGTCGGCGACAAGGTCAATACCGGTTCAGTCATCATGCTGGCTGAAACAATGGCCGCCAGCGCGTCAGCCAAAACACAGGAAAAAACAGAGCCTTCTACGCCGGTTGCAAGTCCAGCGCCTGCCCAAAAACCGGCAGCAAGCTCAAGTGCGTCAACGACGCCGGTTATCACGCCGGCATCCCAGGCTGACGTCTATGCCGGCCCGGCAGTCAGAAAACTGGCCCGGGAACTGGGTGTGGACCTGGCTCAGGTCACAGGCACTGGTACCAAAAACCGTATTGTCAAAGAAGATGTTCACGCCTTTGTGAAAAACGTCATGCAAAATGGCGGCGCTACGGCAAGTGGCGGTGCCTTTGCCTTGCCAGTGATGAAAGATATCGATTTCTCCCAGTTCGGTGATATTGAAGAAGTCGAGATGAGCAAGTTGCATCAGGTGACTGCGCGTAACATGGCACAGAACTGGTTAACTGTTCCGCATGTCACACAGTTTGAAGAAGCGGATGTGACTGAACTCGAAGATTTCCGGGTAGGGCAACAGGCACAGGCCGAGAAGAGGGGACTCAAACTGTCACCACTGCCATTTATCGTCAAGGCTTGTGCGCTTGCGATGGCTGAATTTCCACAATTCAATGTATCCATGCATTCTTCCGGCACAAAACTGATTCAGAAAAAATATATCCATATCGGGGTTGCGGTGGCAACACCAGAGGGTCTGATGGTGCCGGTGGTCCGCGATGCCGACAAAAAGTCGGTCTGGGAAATTGCCGAGGAAATCCTGCAGCTCAGTGAGCTGGCCAAAGCGCGCAAGCTCACCAAGGAGCATATGTCTGGCGGCTGTTTTACCGTATCCAGTCTGGGCAATCTTGGTGGTGTCGGATTCACGCCTATTGTCAATTCCCCGGAAGTAGCCATTCTCGGCGTCTCCAAGACCACGGTGAAACCTCAGTGGATTGATGGCGAATTCAAACCACGAAAGATGCTGCCGTTCTCGCTGTCCTACGATCACCGTGCGGTCAATGGTGTCGATGGAGGCATGTTCTGTCAGTATTTGAATGGGCTGCTGAGCGATATCCGTCGTATGGTTCTATAGCTATTGCGCTTGCGATTTAATCGTTAAAGGGCGGACTGTTTGAGGCCGCAGTGACGAGATCCGCAGCGCCGGATATTGGTTAAGCGAAGATTGAAGGCTAACGAGTAATTTCCAAAGAAATAAAACAAGACAGGAACCAACTATGCCATCGTTTGACGTAGTCTCTGAAGTCGATATGCATGAACTCACCAATGCGGTTGATCAGGCCCAGCGTGAAATTAGCAATCGCTTCGATTTCAAGGGGGTGGATGCTTCCTTTGAGTTGACGGACAGCGAGATTATTATTACCGCCGAGGTGGATTTTCAGACACAGCAGATGCTCGACATTTTGCGTAATAAGCTGGCGAGTCGTCAGATTGATCAGAAATGTCTCAAGCTCGGCAATGTAGAAATCTCCGGCCAGCGGGCCATACTCAAAGCACAGATACAGCAGGGGATTGAGTCAGAGACGGCGCGCAGGATTGTTAAAAAAGTCAAAGACCTGAAAATGAAGGTTCAGATTGCCATACAGGGTGACAAGCTGCGTGTCACCGGCAAGAAGCGTGATGATCTGCAAGAGGTCATCGGTGTGCTTAAGGAAGACAACTGGGGACTGCCCTTGCAGTTCAATAATTTCAGGGACTGAGCATATCCCAGTCCAGAGTTTGCAGATGGCAAACATACAAATCGAAAGCGTTCTGCATGACACTGAGTTGCGGCTGGAGAAGGATGGCATGCGGCGTTATACGCAGCAGCACGCCTGGGTTTTCTGCAGTTTCCCGTCAGGGAAATCGCTAGCTATTACTAAGGAATTAGACACGCCATGAACGAGGATAGGGCGGAATGTGCTCAGCTGGAAAAGTATTTGCAGGCCCTGGGTGCTCGGCTTGACCAGTTTCTTGAATTTACCCATCCCGATGCTATGGCTGATCCGGAAGTCTGGCAGGCCGCCTTGGATAAGACCCTGCCGGCGGAGGGTGTCGGTGCACAAGCTGTGCTGGATGAACTGCAACGCTGGGTCATTCCCAATGGTTCCAGTATCCCCAAGCCCGGTTCAACGTCCTACATTACGACCGGGGCAGTCACGGTCGCCGCGCTGGCAAATATTGCCGGCAACATTGCCTCGCCCCAACGAGCCACATTGACGGCATTTCATTACCTGGAAGAACTCTCGCTGGACTGGTTGGCAAGGATGTTTGAATTGCCTCTTAGCATGAAAGGTGTCTACAGCAGCGGCGGTTCGGTGGCCAATCTGATTGCACTGGGTGCTGCCCGCCAGTATGCCTTTGAGAAGCTCGGACTGGATGTATCAGAACAAGGTGTAGATCGGCCCGTTCGTCTGTATGTCTCAACAGCAGCACACCGGACCTTGCACCGGTCTGCGGCTGTGCTGGGAATTGGGCGAGAGGCGGTATTCAGTATTGCCTGTGATGCACAGGACAGGCTGCTGCCCGAGCGCCTGCAGGATCAGATAAACAGGGACATGCAAGAGGGCTTTGTGCCACTTGCCATCGTGGCCAATGCCGGCACAACCAGTACCGGCTCGATTGATGCCCTGCAGGCTATTGGGGAGATCGCTCACCAGCACGGGATCTGGTACCACATTGACGGCGCCTATGGCTTGCCTGGCATACTGGATCCGCAGGTAAAAGCACTATACCAGGGGCTGGAACTGGCTGACTCAGTAATTGTGGATCCGCATAAATGGCTGGGAGCCCCCGTCGGTATCGGCGCTACCTTTGTCCGAGACCGCAATATTCTGTTTCGAGCCTTTAACCAGGGTGAATCGGATTACCTTGAAGGTAGTCTGAGCGATGAGGCTGCACAACATTCGATGGACAGTCTCGGGATTCCGTTTTTTGATTTCGGGGTGGAACTGTCGGCACCCGCCCGAGGAGTCGTGGTGTGGGCCCTGCTACGCGAGATCGGCCTTGAGGGCATGCGTGAGAGAATCTGCCGACACAATGCCATGGCGCGCTGGCTGGCTGATAAAGTCAGGGAGCATCAGGCGCTGGAACTCCTGCAGGAACCGACATTATCTATCTGCTGTTTCCGCTATGTGCCACAAACCCTGAAAGGCCAGCGGGAAGCACTGAACCAGTTTAACCGCCGTCTGCACCGGCAACTGGTTCACAACAATATCAATATTCCCAGTACTGCCATGGTGGGGCAGAACTTTGCCATCCGCCCCTGTTTTATCGGTGCCCGCACAGGCTGGAAAGAAGCCGAGGGGCTGCTACAGGAAGTGCTGGAGCAGGGTGAGCAACTGGAAAAAGCCGGCCAGTCAGACTAGCTGATTTATGCCAAACTGGCCTTTATCTTTGTAAATTTGTCCCCATTACTGATAAATAATCCTTTGCGGAAACACACGTGCGCTTCTTTTTTCTGATTTTCATCATTGTCCCTCTGGTCGAAATGCTGCTGCTGTTTGAAGTGGCCGAGCGCATCGGTGCTTGGTCGACGCTTGGCTTGGTGGTGTTGACGGCGGTTATCGGCATCCAGATTCTCAAACAGCAGGGGCTGGCAACGCTGACACGTGCCAACCAGCGAATTGGCAGTGGAGAACTGCCAGCGCAGGAAATGCTGGAAGGATTGTTTCTGGCAGTGGGTGGCGCTTTTCTGCTTACGCCTGGTTTTATCACTGACACCCTGGGATTTTTGTTTCTGATCGGCCCCACGCGCCGGTTTCTGGTGCAGTGGCTGATTCGATCCGGCAAGCTGGCTGTGTGGCAGACAGGTTCCCAACAGGGTTTTTACTATACGAATCATTCGCAGCGTTCTGGCTCACATCCTGACAGCGGCAATATTTATGAAGCGGATTATGATGATGAATCTGAGGAAGATGATCAGCGGCGATTACACTGAGAAAAAATATAAAAAAAAATCACTTTTTGCCATTGAAATTACTGCAAGCAACCCCATCTAGAGGTTTCAAATCAAGCTTAAAAAGCTTGCTTATTCTGTAAGTTGCTGATTTGTAAGGATTTGAGGCCAATTGACAAGAAAAATCAAGGGCCATTTACGAACTATTAACACCAGTTAGTTTTGGAGAGAACAAACTATGAAAATCCGTCCTTTACAAGACCGAGTCGTGGTAAGACGACAGGAAGAAGAAGAGACCAGCGCCGGTGGAATCGTGCTGCCTGGTTCTGCCAAAGAAAAACCTTCACAGGGGGAAGTTGTTGCCGTTGGCCCCGGTCGCTTGCTGGATAACGGAGAAGTTCGTCCACTGGACCTGAAAGTGGGTGACAAGGTTATTTTCGGCAAATATGCCAGCAATACCGTAAAAATTGGCGATGAAGAACTGCTTATCCTCAATGAAAGTGAAATCTATGGTGTTGTTGAAAAATAAACCTGAGAGTTCTCAATAACCATTCAAAAACAGATTGAATCAACAGATTAAATAGGAATAAGACAATGGCTAAAGAAGTGTTATTTGGAGATAAAGCCCGCCAACGCATGTTAAAGGGCGTCAACCTGCTGGCAGATGCTGTTAAAGTGACTCTCGGTCCCAAGGGACGTAACGTGGTGCTGGATAAATCTTTCGGTGCCCCGACGGTAACCAAAGACGGTGTGTCTGTTGCCAAGGAAATTGATTTAAAAGACAAGTTTGAAAACATGGGCGCACAGATGGTGAAAGAAGTTGCTTCTCAAACTTCAGACATCGCTGGTGACGGCACCACCACAGCAACCGTGCTGGCTCAGTCCATCCTTAATGAAGGTCTTAAAGCCGTTGCAGCCGGTATGAATCCGATGGATCTGAAACGCGGTATCGACAAAGGCGTTGCTGCTGTTGTTGAAGAACTGGGTGGCATGTCCACACCCTGTACCGAGACCACTGCCATTGCACAGGTTGGTAGTATTTCTGCTAACTCCGACACGACTGTGGGTGACATCATTGCCGAAGCCATGGAAAAAGTGGGTAAGGAAGGCGTGATTACGGTTGAGGACGGTTCCGGCCTGGAAAATGAGCTGGATGTGGTTGAGGGTATGCAGTTTGACCGTGGTTATCTCTCTCCTTACTTCATCAACAACCAGGACAACATGACGGTTGATCTGGAAGATCCGCTGATTCTGCTGGTTGAAAAGAAAGTTTCCAACATTCGTGAATTGCTGCCGATTCTTGAAGGCGTTGCCAAATCCGGTCGTCCGCTGCTGATTATTGCGGAAGACGTGGAAGGTGAAGCCCTCGCAACACTGGTGGTCAACAATATGCGCGGCATCGTCAAAGTGGCTGCTGTGAAAGCACCTGGTTTCGGTGACCGTCGTAAAGCCATGCTGGCTGATATCGGCATACTCACCGGTGGTACGGTGATCGCTGAGGAAGTCGGCCTGAATCTCGAAGGAGCCACGGTTGAAGACCTGGGTTCTGCCAAACGAGTGCAGATTTCCAAAGATAACACCACGATCATTGATGGGGCCGGTAATGCTGATAACATCAAGTCGCGTGTTGCCCAGATCCGAGCCCAGATCGAAGAAACTTCTTCTGACTATGATCGTGAAAAACTGCAGGAACGCGTGGCCAAGCTGGCTGGCGGTGTTGCCGTGATCAAGGTTGGTGCCGGTACTGAGATTGAAATGAAAGAGAAGAAAGCCCGCGTTGAAGATGCGCTGCATGCAACCCGCGCTGCCGTTGAAGAAGGCGTGGTGCCTGGTGGTGGTGTCGCACTGGTAAGGGCTCTGCAGAAAGTTGAAGGCCTCAAAGGTGACAACGAAGACCAGAACGTTGGTCTGAACATTCTGCAACGTGCTCTGGCTGCTCCCTTGCGTCAGATTGCTGACAATGCTGGTGATGACGGTTCAGTTGTGCTGGATAAGGTCCGCGCTGCCAAAGGTAACAACGGCTATAACGCTGCTACCGGTGAATATGGCGATATGCTGAAAATGGGTATTCTGGACCCAACCAAGGTAACCCGTTCAGCCCTGCAGGCTGCCGGTTCGGTGGCTGGTCTGATGATCACTACTGAAGCCATGATCTCTGAACTTCCGGAAGAGAAACCGGCTGCACCGATGCCTGATATGGGTGGTATGGGTGGTATGGGCGGCATGATGTAAGCTGCCCCCGCTAAGAAACTAAAAGCCCCGCAATAGCGGGGCTTTTTGTTTTTAGCTTGGGAGCTGTTGTGCTTGCGTATTCTTCGTTGCGGACTTATTTCAGTTCAGTCATTTACGGTTAATATAAACGCCTGTTCTAAAATAAGCCCACACCTCGACCAAGCTGCGCTCGTGACGCTCCCTGAGTTTTCTGGGGCTCACTGTGATTAGTTCATTGACCTGGAAAAATTACAGATCATTGTCCCAGTTCTGCCAGCCAGGGCTCGAGGTTTTCCCAGTCGACATTAACCCGGTGCCCTTCACCCTGCATCAGCAGGGCATTGAGGCTGACACCGTTGCGGTTCATGGCATTCACCTGAGGGTCAAAGCGGTTTGCCCAACCCAGTTGATCCTCGCTGCCAATACGCAGGTAAACGGGAAAATTTCTGAGATTGCGTAAGGTGGAGTCAACCGCCAGCCCCGGCACGGCGACCACACCGAGGTATTCCTCTGGGTGCAGCGATGCAATTTCAAGGGATGAGGAGCCACCATTGGAAATGCCGGCAAGAAGAACCCGGCCATTTTGTACTTCCTCTCTTGCCTTGATGATGCCGATCAACTGTCGCACCTTTTCAGCGTTCTCATCCCAGAACGACTGTCCGTTTGGGGAAATGGGTGTGACTACTGCCCAGCCATGACTGACGAATTGCGCGCCCAGAGAATTAAAGGTGCGTTCAGCGATTTGACCATTGCCCGGTCCCCCGCCCATAACAATTGCCAGTGGTAGAGGGTCCTGTCCGGGTTCAGGTAGCGCCAGGTAGGCCTGAATAGCTGAACCATCAGGCAAGTTGAAACTCGTTTGCGCGAAAACTGACAGAGGGAAAAGCAGGGCTAACAACAGGAGCAGCTTTTTCATGGGATATCTCCTTGATGGATTCACGGGAAGTATAAAAGCCCAGGCGGTAACAGGCTAGTTTCGTATGTCGAAATAAAATTTAAGTGCAATGTCTAGCAGTTTATTGAGAGCCGGATTCTGGTGCTTTGGACAATACCAGCTCCTTGCTTCCAAACTTAAGCTGCATCTGTTTGTCACCGCTAAAATAGGGTTTCCACCACTTGATCAAAAGCGGAACTGAGATATTCAGGAAAAAGGCCGTGGCCATGAGTGTGTAGAAGGCATCGGTCGTGATGACATCGTTCTGGACATAACCAATGTCCATTACCACGAAAGCCAGCTCAGCCCGGCCCAGCATGCCAAAACCAATCATGATGCTTTCATACCATGCAAACTTTCCGGTAAAGCGGGCAGACAATGCAGCCGACAAAATCTGGGCCAGCAGGAGACCCAGGGTCAGGGTGATGACGTTTGGAATGACACTGTAAAGAATATCCATATCGAAAGTCAGCTTGGTGCCCAGTTCCACAAAAAACACCGGTCCTATCCAGGAAAAAGCCACGTTATCAACAATACGCTTGGTTTCATGGTAACCCTCGTCACCCGAAAAAGGGTGAAACTGAAAATATTCCTGCTTGATGATCAGGCCGGCCATATAGGCTCCCACCGCCGGATGGAAGCCAAACTGATAGGCCAGCAGACTAATCAGCAGCGCTGTCAGCAGGACGGCAAGCGTCGAGTGTTCGCCGTTGCCGAGGCTGATGAAACTGCGGATACCGAAACTTTTAAGGAAGGGGTAAAGCTTGAAAAGCCCCAGATTGCTGCTGTGGGGAAAGAGTATCAGCTCCAGCAGGCTGATGATCATGAAGAAAAAGACGGCCTTCATCATGATGCTACTGACCCCGATCAGGCTGAACTCGGCATCACCGGTTGAAATGGGTATGAGGATGGCCAGCGCTGCCAGGGAGGCAACATCGTCGAGGATGGCCGAAGTCATAATACCGGTAGCCGCCCCGGAATTCTGCAGGCCTTCACTTTTCAGCGATACCATGGTGAGAGAAACCGCCGTGGCTGTCATGGCCAGTCCGCAAATGGTGGCCAGCCTCGCATCCCTCCAGAAGAACATGATGATGAAATAGCTGATTGCGAAAGGAGCCAGTGCGCCAAAGAAGGCGATACCCCAGCTACGCTTGATACCCTTGATGAATTTGGAGGAGTCTTCTTCGAAACCCAGTGCAAACATGATCAGGATAATTCCGATCTCGGCAAAGCCACGAATAAATTCGGTGCTTTCCTCGGGCAGGATGTGCAGGTTTACCATCAGGGAACCGAAGGCAAGAAAAAACAGCACCGGTGTCAGCTTGGTCGGACCAGCCAGAAAGTAGGAAATAAAAACGCCGGCCCAGATGATGGCCAGGTAATACATATCCAGCATAGCGACACCCTGTACGCGTTTACCCAGTCAGGAGCTTCGCCGATTAAGCTAATGCTGTCTATGGCTTAAATCAACTCACTTGCAGATAAGCGTAGTGCCCAAAAAATGCTTGGACTAGAGATCAAATCTTATTTTGGGGGGAAGAATAAAAAACTGCAGCAAAGGGCCCGCTTGTTGGCCGTTTGCTGCAGTCTTGATAAGAAGCTTGAAGATTTAGGGCTTACAGCACTTACTTGGAAGAGCTGTCTTCAATGTCCTCAGCCAGTTCGATAAACAGTTCGGCATAGTCCGCTGTGTCGAGCTGGGCCATGGCAAAGTGACCACCACCGCGGAGGCCACGGTCAGGCATGTACACGCCAGTCGCATCAACACCGGCCTGGCGCCAGGCAGCCACCTGACAGTCAACCGCTTGAGAGGATCCGCCGCCCAGACCCCGTTCGGATACTACCAGTGTCAGGGGGAAGTCCTGAAAATTCACCAGCTGGCTGGGATTGTTGCCCTGCATAGGACAGCCGTTTTGCATCACAGGACTGAAGTTTGCCGGTAATGCCGGTGAGGTTTCCCAGTTTGCCATCGCAGGGGGTGTACTCTGTCCCCCAGGACCACCCTGGGTGGAAACAGGATTGCCTCCGGCAGCCTCAAAGGCAATGATGCCGACGATATTTTCATGGTTGAGGTCAGGCACCATAAAGGTACTGCCGCCTCCGGCGGAGTGTGCGATCAGGATCGCAGGGCCGATTTCATCCAGCAGGGCAGAAATCGCTTCTGCAGCGATTTCGTTACCACAATAGGGTGCTGTTGCCGAACTGGCTGCCCAGCCGACGACGGCATCATTGGTCGGTGTGGGATCGCCACCCGGCCAGACATCGGTATCAGAGGTCGACAGGAATGAAATAATACCGGTATTGGCAAATCCGCCGACTGACATGACGTCAGCCGCACAGCTCGGGTTGCTTTGTGAGCGGCCATGACCCGGGCGGTCAATGACATAGACGTCCCAGCCATCGGCAACGAAATAGTCCGTCCAGCCATCGCGGCCATCCGGGGTTTCCATCCAGTCAGTACCCTGACCGCCGCCACCGTGAATGAAAACGACAGGATATTCATGATTCCGGTCTTCAGGCAGCAGATACTGAACAAACATCGGGTTGAGCACATTCAGGGTGCCGTTTTCCTGGGGATCTGTCGTGTAGGCAATGAATTTGGAACCAAAGTCGCGCAGTTCCAGTGGGCCAGCTTCACCACCGCCGAAGGCGACATGGCTGAATAATGAAGCGCCCAGTGTGAGGGCGAGCATGGATTTGTTAATGGTTTTTTTCATGGTCATTCTTCCACGTAAGTTAGTCAGGAGTTAGTTAAGAAATCGTTGGGCCTGTGCTGCATAATGCCCTGTAAACAGCGGTTTATTTAAGCCGATGCGTCGATTTCATGCAAGCTGGGGATGAACCGGGTCGCAAAATGGCTTGTCGGGCATTGCCTTGAGTAAGCTGGCTTTGTATCTTGCCGGCAAGACAGTGCAGCAGAGCAACCGATGACAATGAAGATAGCCTACAAGAAAAACCTTCTGCTTCTGGCTATATTGCTGCTATTTTCCTGCGCCCCAGAAGAACCAGTAGAAGTTTCCAGCCTGCTTCTGCAGGAAAACCGTTATTACCTAGAAGACAGTGATGAACCCTTCAGCGGCATGGCAGTATCCTGGTATGAGAATGGCCAGCGGGCTTCAGAGCTGAGTTTTCTTCAGGGTATGTTTGCCGGGCAGCAACACTACTGGTATGACAATGGCGACAGGAAACTGGCCATTCACATCAATGACAGTTTGCCGGATGGTGTTTTTTATTATCAGGAAGACGATTACGTGTTTGATGCGCTGTATGAAAATGGCGTGCTGCTTAGCAGGGAAATTCGCTATCAGCTTGATTTGAGCACTATTCGGCAGACTTATGCAGACAAAACCCTGTCTACTCTTGAATTGAACGCAGACAACGAAATTATGGCTGCTTCTGAGCAGGCTTATGAAGAGTCAGCTCTGGCATCGGCCAGTATTTTAAACGGCATGCTGGTGATTAGTTTTACCGAGGAGGGCACGTTAATTGGTCGCCTGTTTTTTCAGGATGGCGAGGTCATCTTTCAGGAAAACTACGTTGATGGAGAATTAAGTATTCTGCTTTACCATGAGCGTTCAGAAGGCAATACCATCTTTCACTGCTATTATGATGGAGGCAGTCTGCAGGCTGTCAGTGATGATATCTGCACCCGTCTACCAGCCAGAAATTAAGCATAATTTTCAATAAACTTTTGCACGAAAAGTTTCTTGCTCAGGGACAGGGCATCAATATCAAGCCTGACACCCGGATAGGGTTTGACGGCAATGCTGTTATGAATCAACAGGGCAGCTGTCAGAATCAAAAAAACGGATGCTGTTCCGCGTTGGAAAGGCATGAGCTGATGACCAAACCAGACAAGCTCGGCGATGCAATGGAGTTTTTCTTGACCAGGTACTGCCGGGTTGATGCAGTCTAGAAAAATAAGATCCAACCTGTCTTTAATAAAAGCTTTAAAAAAGTCCGGTTGCGGGTGATCTGAAATTAAAAAATAAGGTTTCAGATTATCGGTAAAATAATAGCTGGTAAAAACCTGCTCGCTGTCATTCGGCCCTGTATCGATAAAGGCAAAATTGACAAAGGTAGCAACCTCATAAAATGTTTCTGGCGTGACTTTGAAGCCTTCATTCTGTTTTAAAAAATCGATAATCAGTTTTGATTCAAGTGTGCTGGGCTTACGAACACGTATTCCTCTATTATCCAGCGAACGGCTGGTTTCAAGGTTGCTTTTTATATCGTCAAAGAATGAGCTGCTTTTACTGTAAAAGTCATGAAAGGTTTTAACGTCGAACGATGAGTTTGTTTCGAGTTGACGGTTTTTCTTGATGGCATTTTTTAAACTTAAAAAGTTTGAACCTGTTTCATTATTTCGCCATGCACCGAACAAATTATTATTTTTTACCTGGTGATTTTGTATTTCTGATAAATCAAACCTTAATTTACCAATCAGTGTCAGCACATCATAAATACTGAGTTGCGTCAGGTTTGCCTGGAAGTGCTCCAGCGTTATATTGGTGGCAAAAGTGGCAAAATTCAGCCAGATGTTCTGATCAAAATCCTCAAACTGGCTGGCCGGGGCAGAGAAGAAGCCGCTTGTTAGCAGTTCTTTGTTTTTTTCACTGAGATTGCGCGTTCTTTTGTTCATTCTGAATTGCTTACATGCTAGTGTTTATTCAAAGGCAGGCTCAGACTTTGGAATCAGACCATGCTGGCTTCTGACCAGATTCATTGCCAGTTATGAAACCGTTCCATTTTCCAAAAAACTCACCCGATTATTCCGTATTCGATGATGAATAGGGCTTAATCCGGCTTTGCAGCTACTCTCAAGGAAATAAGCGGCTATGTCTTTGGCCTGTCTGCCACTTGCCAGCACCGGCCTGCCCGGTGCCTCAACATGCACTGGAATCATGCCCGCAGAAAGGGAGCCGTCGGCATGCCAGTGCAAGGTGCCCAGCATGGCATTCACCGCCTGTGGGTGGAAGGGCGCCAGTTCATAGGCCGGGTCCGGTTCGAAGCCGAATAATTCCTTTCGGCGTTGTACCCAGGCAGCCCGTTCCGGATGATCCTGGGCAGGAGACAGGGCGCGCGTCACCACACAGCCATTACCGAGTCCGTGAAATACCGGCTTGCCTTTATAAAATTCAAAGCCCTGCACGATATGTGCGTGGTGGGACAGTATCGCATCGGCACCGACATCAATGGCGGCATGAGCCAGGTCCTGTTCATAGGGGGCGAGAGTCGCCGGGCAATGCGTGATGCCCTTGTGCAAGGCCACCAGTACCAGGTCAACCTGAGCTTTCAGGGTGCCGATATCTTCCTGAAGTACTAGCATTGTTTCATCACACAGTGATAAGGCGGATTTCTTTGGGTTTACGGGCCCGCCATCTTCAGCAATCAGTTTGAGATAGGCACAGCCCGCTCTATCGTCGGTGGCCCAGGCGATTTCAGGACCGACACAGTTATAACTGAGTAAGCCGATTTTTTTATCCGCATAAGAGAGAAAGGCTGGCAGGCGGGCTTCTGCCAGGTTGGCGCCGGCTCCGCAAGCAGCAATACCCAATTCATCCAGCAAAGCACGGGTTTCGGCAATACCGGCTGCACCACAATCAGCGATATGGTTGCCAGCCAGTGTGACAGCGGAAAAACCGGCATTGCTGATTGCCCTGAGGTTTTCCGGTGGCGCTCCCGGCGCCGGTACATCGCCCTTGAGTTCCTCCCTGCTGTGCGTATGGGGCACCTCAAGGTGACCGATGGCAAGGTCTGCTGCCTGAATGGCTGGCGCGATACCAGACAGCCAGTAATCGGCTTCTTCCACATCCAGAATTAGGTCACCGCTAAGGACAATGTTGATACTGCTGTCAGTTATGCTCATGGTGGGTATGCAGTAGGCAAATGCAGAACAGGACAAAAGAACGCAGTATAGAGCCCGTCAGCGACTCAAACCAAATTTTACCGGCTTAGTGAATAGCCAATGGGAAGCGCTGAAGAAGGTGGGCTCAGCCAGTGCAGCGTCGGACGTATGGAGAATGGATATTAATTTTCACATCCAGCTGTCTGATTTTCTGGTGCTTTTGTCTTTTTATTTTCATGGCCAAACACTTATAATGCCCTTCATGAGCACTGAAAACAGCGATTTTGACGATATTTCAATTGTCCCTGAGCGGGATGAACTGGTTTCGCATCGCAAGCAAAAGCGCGGTAATTCCCTGTCTGCACCTGATGATACACCTCGCCCCAGAGGGCCAGGCCGCCTCAGTGGCGCCAGCAAGTTTGCTTTTACGGTGCTCTTTCTGGGTTTGTTTGCCAGTGCCGGTGGTGCCTGGTATTTCTACGATCAGGGCCTGCAGACGGTCGATGCACTGGATCGCGCCAACAGTCGTTTGCTGCAACTGGAAAATCGCCTGAATCTGGTGGATGAGGCTGCCGAGCAGTCCTCCATGGGCCTGCTGGAGCGGGTGGATTTCAATTTTTCAGAAATTGACAAGTTGTGGGCGGCACGAAATGTGCTGCGCAATGATGTTGGCACCATTAACGCGACTCTCGGTAATCAGGCAGAAAGTCTTACTGAAATTGAAACGGCCGTTGCAGCCCAGGCCAGCATGAACAATCAGCAGGCTGCTGCACTGGACCAGAATGCGCAACTGGTTGAGACCATCCAGAATCGCGTCAATCAGCTCAATACCAGTGTCAGTGGCCTGAACAACCTGAATATTGCCCAACAGCTGAGCAGCATTACCCGTGATCTGGATACGCTGAAGTCCTCCATGGCGCTGGAAGATTCCGGCCTGGCTGACCGTGTCAACATCAACGAGCAGGATATTGAATCGATTAACCTTTATCGTCTCAGCCTGAATCAGACCATCAATGCCATCCAGCAGAGTCTCAATGAACTGGAAGAGCGCGTAGCCGGCATGACAACGTCTTCTGCTGCCTTTTAGGCAGTACGCAATGAGCAAACCTTTCTCGCAGGCTTGCGAAAATAACAAGCAACAGATACTGGATATCATTTCCCGCTATTTTCACCCCGGAGATGAAGTGCTGGAAATTGGCAGTGGTACCGGTCAACACACGCTGTATTTCTGTGAAAAAATGCCCTGGCTGTGCTGGATTCCCAGTGAAATTCCCGAAAATCTGGCAAGCATTCAGGCCGGTCTGGAAGGGCAGGCGCCGCCCAATCTGGAAGCCATCAAGACCATCGATGTCCGCGATGAACCCTGGCCGGTGCCTCACATCAATGGGGTGTTCAGTGCCAACTGCCTGCACATCATGTCGGCCGAGTTCGTGCCGGACTTTTTTCGCGGTGCCGGCGCTGTCATCAGGCCGGGCGGGCATCTCTGTGTCTATGGGCCCTTCAAATATCAAGGGGAATTTACCAGCGACAGTAATAAGCGTTTTGATCAGTGGCTCAAAGAGCGCGACGCGGTCAGCGGCATCCGAGACTTTGAATGGGTCGATGAACTGGCAGGCAAGCAGGGCTTCAGCCTGCTGGCTGACCATGCCATGCCGGCCAATAATCAACTGCTGGTCTGGCAACGCAATCCGCGCTGATTGACATCGTGAGCAGGCTCCTCTAGCTTTGCCTGCATGATTAAAAGAAGACTTGGCAATTCAGATATAAACGTTTCGGCTTTTTCCCTCGGTTCCTGGAACACCTTCGAGTTTATGCCGGAGGACGAAGGCCTTAAAGTCATGAAAGCAGCGGTCGATCAGGGAATCACCTTCCTGGATGATGCCCGTTATGACGATGTCACCGGTGAGGCGCCCTTACAGACTGGTTATTCTGAAGTGGTGTTTGGCAATCTTTTGCGTAAAGGCGGCTTCAAGCGTGACGATCTGTTTATCTCCAACCGGCTCTGGTTTGAATTTTATCCCGGCCAGAGCGTGGAAGAAGAGGTGGATGCGTCACTTCAGCGCATCGGCATCGATCATTTTGACCTGGTCTTCTGTTTTGATATTCCCAAGGACTTAAGTGCCGAAGCACTAGTGGATGAACTGGCGGCCCTGTGCCAGACTGGCAAAGTCAAATACTGGGCGCCGGGAAACTGGTCCGGTGAATTTCTGGCCGAGTGTTGTGCCGTGGCAAAACGTAAAAACCTGCCGCTGCCTCCGGCAGCCATGGTGCCTTACAGTGTATGCATGAAATCCCTGGTGGAACCGCTGGCTATTAAAACGCTCTACGAGGAGTACGATATCGGGCTGGTAGCCTCATTCTCACTTTTCGGCGGCATACTCAGTGGCAAATACAATGACCCGGAAGCTGCCAGCCGGCGTTTTAACGCGGATCAGTTACAGTCGCTGCGGGAACAGGGCACCTTTGAGGCGGTGGATAAGCTGAGCAGCATGGCCAAAGAGCTGTCCTGCACACCGGCACAACTGTCTTATGCTTTTGCCCTGGCCAATCCGCTGGTCAGTTCCGTGCTCTTTGGCGCCACCAGAACACAGCAGATCGAGGATAATGTCAAAGCCCTTGAGATAGTGGAAAAACTGGACAGGGAATCACTGAACCAGCTCAGAGGTCTTTTCCCTGAAGACGTTCGTCTGGGCCATTGAGGCATTTTCGAGTATTCTAGGCGCCCAACAATAATACTGATAAGAAAGACCTGTTTCGTATGCTGAAAATAACCTTGCGTAAGTGCCAACTTGCGAGCTGCCTATTTGTTCTTTTATTTCCCTTTACCGTGTCTGCACAGGAAGCCAATACCGGCTTCGAGCGTAAGTCACTCAATATCACCCGCACAAATCAGCCCCCTGTAATTGACGGCGTGCTTGACGATCCAGTCTGGCAGACACTGACCGGCATTAGCGATTTTCATCAGGTAAACCCGGTTGACCAGGCCGAGCCGACCCAGGAGAGCATTTTCTACATTACCTATGATGATAACTATTTCTACATGGGTGCACGGCTGTATGACACCAACCCGGATGAAATCACGGCCCGTGTGATGATTCAGGAGCAGTCACTGCGTTTTGATGACAACGTTCATCTGATTCTGGGAACCTTCAATAACGGCCTGACCGGCTTTCGTTTTATCACCAACCCCAATGCCATTCGTGACGACGGCGTTTTTGAAAGTCCGACCTCCTACAACATTGACTGGTCGGGTATCTGGCTGGTGCAGTCACAGATAGATGATGAGGGCTGGACCACGGAAATGGCGATTCCCTTTACTACCCTTAACTTTGACCCCGAGGCCGATACCTGGGGAATCAATTTTGAACGCGAGATTGCCCGTAACAATGAACGCATTGCCTGGTCTTCATTCAACCGGGCCATTGATCCCTCCACCAGCGGTCAGGTGGTAGGCCTGCAGGGTCTGGAACAGGGTCTGGGTCTGGATATTGTGCCGGCGTTTATTGCCAGGCGTTCAGAAAATCATGTCACCGGAGCCACGGCGACCGATGTTGAACCTACTCTGGATGTGTTCTACAAGTTTACGCCCAACCTGACTGGGGTATTGACCCTGAACACGGACTTTTCTGCTACCGAGGTGGATGATCGCCAGGTCAACCTGACTCGTTTCAGTCTGTTCTTTCCGGAAAAGCGTGATTTCTTCTTGCAGGATTCGGAAATCTTTTCCTTTGGCTCGGGCGGCAACAACGGCATTCCTTTCTATTCACGCCGCATTGGTCTGGATTCGTCCAGTGGACAGCCGGTAGACATCGAAGTAGGCGGCAAGCTGGCAGGGCGTGTCGGTGATACCAGCCTCGGTGCCCTGATGGTGCAGCAGGAGGATCGCATCGGCGTCACTGATGACCCACTGTTTGTCGGTCGTGTCATCCAGAATGTGCTGACCGAATCGCGCGTGGGTGCCATTCTTACCCAGGGGAACCCGAATGGGCTGGAAGATAACAGCGTGGTCGGTGTGGATTTCAACTATCGCAATACCCGCTTCGCTGATAATTACACACTTCGCAGTGACTGGTGGTATCAGCAAAGTGATACCGATGGGCTGAATGGCGATGATAAGGCCTACTATGCCTCGGTCAATCTTGGCACGGAAAACGATGGCTTCAGTGGTTATGCCAATTACCGCTATCTGGGCGCCGAGTACAATCCGGCGCTGGGTTTTGCCAATCGTCGCGGTGTGGATGTCAGCAATATAGGGGGCACCTTTCGCCATTACACCCCCAATCATCCCTGGTTCTGGTATTACTATGCCTCGCTGGATTATTCACGAACCGATCGCCTTGATAACGGTCAGTTACAAAGTGAGCGACTTTATTCCCGCCTGGCAAGCCTCAATAGCCGGGATGGGGACCGGGCCTATTTTGATGTTCAGCGTGAGAAGGAAGGGCTGGTCAGGGATTTCACCATTAGTCCGGGTGTCGTGATCCCTGCCGGGGAATATTCCTTTGACAGCATCGGCTTCGGCTTACAGACCACCAACCTGCGCGCCTGGTCTCCGGACATCGGTTTCACCATCGGTGATTTCTATACCGGTGAACAGCGTGAGGTCAACCTGGGCGTGGACTGGCAACCGGGTCCCCGTTTCTCCGGCAAATTTTCCTATCTCTATACCGATATTGATCTGCCGCAGGGTGCTTTTATCAGTCGACTGGTGCGCATGAATTCAACCTTCTCTTTCAATGCCCGGTGGTCCTGGATTAACCTGCTGCAGTATGACAACGTTTCCGATTCTGTTGGCCTCAACAGCCGCCTGCGCTGGGACCCGCGTGCGGGAGAGGATTTCTTCCTGGTGGTCAATTACAACTTTGATGCCGATGGCGTGTTTAACGGGCTCAATACCCGGCAGTCGGAGATCGTGCTGAAATACACGCGCAATTTCAGGTTCTAAGCTTAAATACTCCAGTTGAACTTGATTTATTGAGCCGGCAGGTGCAGATTCAAAGCAACGCCTTTTCTTCCCGACAAAGAAAACAGGAAGCTCTACCATGTTGAAGCTCAGGCTGTCGTTTTTATTACTGCTACTGTCTTCCCTGACACTTGCCCAGGACCCCATCATCCAGCCAGAGGGACTGGTAGAGCTCGGTGAGCATACCTGGGTCATTCCTGATAATGAGCTTGGGAGCGTTCCCAATGTCGATATTGTGATTTCTCATAATGCCACGCTGGTGATTGATCCGGGTCTGTGTCGTGAAAACGGGGAGATTGTGCTGCAGGAAGCACGTAAGCTGAGCGATACCTCGCAGTGTTATATCGTTAGCCCCCATTATCATCCCGAACACACGATTGGCTATCTGGCTTTTCCTGAATCCGCGGTCTATATCAATTCGATGACACAGGGAAACGAATTTGTCCGCGCTTGGTTTTCCATTGATGATCGAGCTTTGGCAAGCTGCCAAGACTTAATACCGGCTTGATGTTGTCGCATTCATGGATACAAAGGCATCGCAGGGCTCCAAAACAGTGATCCGTAAATTCACTTTTGCTGTTTTTTCGGCATTTCTTGTCTGCTCATGCAGAAGCTTTTCCCCTGACTATAATCTGAGTGCTGGGGATAGCCCGTGCAGTATTGCAGCAAACAGCTGTACCTTCGTACTGCTTGATGAAAATTCAGCTCGTTACCATATCGTTAACCGGGAACGTGCCAATAAGCGCTATACGCCAGCGTCCACCTTTAAAATCGCCAATTCGTTAATCGCGCTGGAAACAGGAACCCTGTCGGGTTCTGATGTGAGCCTGCGGGTTGATCTGAGTACTTACCCGCAAGAGGACTGGTGGCAGCCGCAGTGGGCAACTGAAACCTATGATCTGCGGGGAGCCTTTCAGAATTCCGTCTATCCTATTTATCGCAGTATCGCTACTGACATTGGTCCGGCGAACATGCAGTCCTACCTGAACCGCTTTGAATACGGTAACCAGGATATCTCCTCAGGACTGGACAGCTTCTGGGTGGCCGGTAGCCTGGAGATATCAGCCATGGAGCAAATTCATTTTCTGCAGAAGCTTTATCATAATGAATTTGCCTTGCGCCAGAGTACACTCGATGAACTGAAGACAATCATGCTTGTCGAGGATGAGGTCACTTATAAACTATTTGCCAAATCCGGTGCAGCATTGCTGGGTGGTGGAAATGTTGTTTTCTGGTATGTCGGCTTTGTTGAGGATGAGGCGGGAGTGCATTATTTCGCTTTCAATATGCACCGGGAACCATCCCCGGAAAATGCCCAACTCAGGATTGATTTGAGTCGCGAATATCTACGGAACTATGGTGTGATATAAGCCAAGTGATAAGGTCAGGCGCTTAATGGCATGCTTAAAAACTGGCAGGAGCAATCACTTGACCGCTTACCGGTATCAGGTGATTTCAGGCAGCGTGGAGAAAGCATGAATTGACTGGAGGTTTTTCCCGATGCTGCCTTTGTCTTTGGGGTGAGCACGCTACTATTCATGCAGGGAAAAACCTTGGAACAGCAGGTTTTAAGAAACTGCGTTCTGCCTCATTTTTTATTTTTTTAGTTACAATCAAGCCAAATCAATAAGCTACAGGGACGTTTCATGAGCACCCCCATCGTAATACTTCACGGCTGGAGCGACGACAAAGCGTCGTTTCGTAATCTGGCGCAGAAACTCAAACAGAAACTCGAACGTCCGGTCACCGATTTGTGGCTGGGGGATTACGTCAGTCTGGATGATGATGTCAAAGTCGATGACATTATCGATGCCATGCAACGCGCCTGGCTGGATGCCGGGCTGGCTGAAGCGGATGTGGTGATTCATTCTACCGGAGGACTGGTGATCCGCCACTGGATGCACAAATACTACGTGGCAAAAGAAAACAAGCCACCGGTTCGTAATCTGGTGATGCTGGCTCCGGCTAATTTCGGTTCACCACTGGCTCATACCGGACGTACGATACTGGGACGCGTTTTCAAGGGTGACAGAAAAGGCGGAAAACCCTTTCAGACGGGCACCCATGTACTGAAGTCACTGGAAATGGCCAGTCCCTACACCTGGCAACTGGCAGAAAAAGACCGTTTTGCTCCCAATGCCTTCAGCAGATTTGGCGTGCGTTGTACGGTGATTGTCGGTAATGCAGGTTATGAAGGTTTACGGTCACTGGCCAACAAGGATGGTTCTGACGGGACGGTATATGTGGCAACAGCCAATCTGAACTGCGCGCGTTTACCGATCCGGGTCAAGCGTGGGTCCGGCCAATTTGAGGTCGGCAGTGTCGAAGAGGCCAAAGGTGAAACGGCCTTTTTGTTGCTGGACGGTTTTAATCACGCATCAGTTACGGGCAACAAATCCTGCCCAGCGGCCCTGCTCAATCCGATAGCAAAAGGACTCCAGGTCAGCCGGGCTGCATTCCCGCAGTGGAAGCGCGATTGTGCAACAGCCACTGCACGGGTGACGAAAAGATATGCCAAAAAACAGCAACGCGAACGGCACGCCTTTCAGAACCTGGTCGTGCATGTGGTGGATGACCAGGGGCATGAAGTCAGTGATTATGTGATTGAGTTTTATGGCAACTTCAATGAAGAGAATGACAAGCTGGCATCGGTGTTCAATCAGGACGTGGTCAGGGTGGTGCATGCTTACAGGGATAATGCTGCTTTCCGAAGCTTCATGATAGATATCACGACACTGTTCACTTATATTGATGACAAACGGGAAACCCTGCGGATTTCATTGAGTGCTCTGCCGGATGTAAACGAGGAGCGTACGCTGGCAGGCTATCGTACCTTTGAAGATGAAGACATAGATGCACTGGAAATTCCCTACAGCGAGCTGAGAAAATATTTCAGCGAACACCGGACCCTCTTTGTGGAAATCACGCTACCGCGCTACCAGAAAGCGGACGTGTTTACGCTGGAAAATCTGAATTAGAAACTTCTGGGCAGGGATACATCCGTGACAATCACAAAGTCTCCCTGATTGCGCATGTTTTCCTCGTCAAAGTCCGGGAAGCTGTCACTGTCCATAATCGTGACAAGCAGCGTACTGGTGCCGGGCAGATAGTCTTGCAGATGTTCCGGAATGCCAAGCCCACCGGCACTGTGAAAGCTGCCATTGATATGTATGATGGCACCTTGCTCACTTGAGCGTAAATAAGCCGCAATGGACCAGGCCATAGCGGCATCCCACAAGCCCTGGGCCTGCAGGCTGCGCTCCAGTCGCAAGAGTTGCTCACTTCGCTCCTGTTCGCTCGCTTCGCTGGATTCTTCCGAGCCACTGTGTTCTTCCTGGCTTGCCATAAGCGGCATCTGCATCAGCGCCATGAATTTTTCCCGGTATGCCTGGCTGGCATCGGCATAGGGCAGGGGGGGCAGAAATGCCAGCGCCTCTTCGGACAGATTCATCAGCGCCTCGATACCTTCGCGTCCCACCAGATTCACGTAACGGCGTGGGGCATTGGCGGCAATGACGACACCCTGCTGTTCACGGGCAAATTCGATCAGGTTTTTGTAATCAGGGTCATAATTCGACCAGGCACGGCCACTCTCTTGTAAATGGTTGTCACTGATCAGGCTGCTCAGGTACTCATCCAGTATAAGCTGTACATCGCGCTCAAACATTTCCAGAGACAGGGCCAGTTCGGGTCGCCATAAGGCCCTGTAGATTTCAGCTTCCAAATAGTGAGCGACCGGATCATTGTGTGACTCGCCGATAAAGAGCACCTGCCTGTCTGCAGCCGCTTCGAGTAAGCTATCCAGTGTGCTGGCTGTGCCATCACCGCGATAGACTCGATAATGATCCGTGCTGATTTCCGGCTGTGATGCGGGGCCAGTGACGACGCAGCCACTCAAGATCAGTGATACCAGCATAATGAAAAGAGAAGGTCGCATAAATCGACGAGTCCTGTGAATCAAAAATTCAAGTAAGCTTATTGGAAAAATGGTCATTTGAAAAATCAGGCAAGCATTGGCAATAATATTGCCAATACAGAGGTGTGATAATTGTTATTAACTCATTGAATTCCGGAATTAAATATATTTATTCAGGCGACATTGCTACAGTAGTCTGAATTCATCACGATGTGGCTGTGAAACTGAATTTTTATGCTACTTGATTTGATATCGACAAAGGCAACTCTGTTTGCGGCGCATGTGTCGGCCAGCTTTTGCAGCATTACCTATTAGCATTGGGATTGATGGACAATAAGCCTTTTGATTGGAAAGATCAAAAAGCTGTCTGGGAATGGATGATAATCAGATTTAATTAGCATTGAACTATGAACGCTGACACTTCACATTCAGAACCATTATGGTGCCTGGATAATGATAAGAAAAGACAAACTGAATTGTGGAAGTATGCTGAATCCACCTCCTCCCTTCATCATGCTCTGCCAGATGATTATGCTGCCCTGCATCGTTGGTCCCTAGAACATCCCGCTGAGTTTTATTCATCACTCTGGGATTTTCTCGAAATAGTCGGCGATAAGGGCAATGAAGTTTTTAAGGCAAATAAGGATATTAACAAGGTTAAATTTTTTCAGGGAGCCCAGTTAAATTATGCAGAAAATCTTCTGCAGGATGCAGATGATAAACTGGCCATCATAGCTCACCGCGATGATGGTTCCCGTCGCACCTTAACGCGTAAAGAATTATATGATCAGGTATCCCGAATGGTTCAGGCATTACGGGATGCAGGCCTTGTTGAGGGAGATCGTGTTGCGGCGCTTGTGACAAATGATATCGAAGCCATTATTGCTTATCTGGCTACGGCTGCAATTGGCGCCATCTGGTCATCGTGTTCACCAGATTTCGGTCCAGGCGCAGCCAGTGACCGTTTATGTCAGGTATCTCCTCAAATTTTGCTTGCGGTTTCCAGTTATACCTATGCCGGCAAGACCTTTGATACCAGGCCAACTATCAGGGCTATTGCCAGAGGCTGCAAGCTAAACAAGATCATTCTGCTCGGAGAAGACCAAAGTGCTGAGTTAAACGATCTGCCTGTCATTTCATATACTGAGTGGCTGGCTCCCTATCAGCCTGAAAACATTGCGTTCAAACGTCTGCCTTATGATGCCCCTCTGGCCATTCTGTTTTCTTCAGGCACAACCGGTCAACCTAAATGCATCATTCATTCTGCCATGGGTTTGTTGCTGCAGCATAAAAAGGAATTAAAGTTGCATTGTGACTTTAAACATAATGAACGCTTTTTTTATTTTACTACCTGTGGCTGGATGATGTGGAACTGGCAAGTGTCGGGTTTAGCACTTGGGGCGACACTGCTTACCTATGATGGCAATCCTTTTCACCCCGAGCCTGAACGACTAATCGATTTAATTGATAAGGAAGACATCAGTGTATTTGGTACTTCCGCCAAGTACATTGATGCCTGCCAGAATCTTGGTCTAACACCCAAGAAAAGCCATAAGCTGGACAGCCTTAAGTTAATTTTATCTACCGGATCACCCTTAATTCCCAGCAGTTTTGATTATATCTATCAGATGTGGAAAGCGGATGTTCATCTGGCATCCATTTCCGGAGGCACAGATATATGTGCCTGTTTTCTGGGTGCTAATCCATTGCTACCCGTTCAGCGCGGCGAATTACAGTGCCGCATGCTGGGGATGGATGTCGATGTACTTGATACCCAGGGCAAGCCTCTTGCTGGAGCGCCCGGCGAACTGGTATGTCGCAACGCTCACCTCTCCATGCCGCTGGGTTTTTGGGGTGATGAGGATGCTTCCCGCTATCATCAGTCTTATTTTTCCCGCTTTCCCGGTCTGTGGGCACATGGCGACTATGTGGAAGTGCGTAGTTCCGGTGCTTATATCATTCATGGCCGCTCCGATACCACGCTAAACCCTGGCGGTGTCCGTATCGGTACGGCAGAAATTTATCGCCAGGTGGAAAGCATCCCTGACCTTGAGGAAAGCATTGCCGTTGGCCAGGACTGGCAGGGTGACCAGCGTGTTATTCTTTTTGTTAAATTACGCAAAGGCGTAGTGCTGGATGATGCCCTTGTCACAAGGATCAAGAAGCAGATTCGGTCCGGGGCGACACCCAGACACGTTCCTGCAAAAATAGTCCAAATTGCTGCCATTCCCAGAACACGCTCCGGCAAGATATCCGAAGTGGCGGTCAGAGACACCATTCATGGCAGGACAATCGATAATATAGGGGCGCTGGAAAATCCCGAGTGTCTGGACTTGTACAAAAATTTAGACGTCTTAAATCAATAAACAAGCATGGTTGCAGACAATGGTAGCAATAGTTTCAGCGCTTAGAACTCCGATTGGGAAATTTGGCGGCACACTGTGCGATATCCCGGTATCCGAGCTTGGCAGCACGGTCATCAGGGGCCTGTTTGAGCGTTCTGGCTGCCCCATGGGTGAAGTGGATGAAGTCATCATGGGAAATGTGCTGCAGGCAGGAAGCGGACAGGGGCCTGCCAGACAGGCGGCTATCAATGCAGGACTATCCGAGTCTGTGCCTGCCATGAGTATCAATAATATTTGCGGCTCTGGTTTGAAAGCCGTCAATCTGGCGCTTGCCTTGATTCAAAGTGGACAGGCAGATGTCGTGGTGGCCGGTGGTATGGAAAATATGAGTGCTGCTCCCTATTTGTTGCCGCAAGCCCGCTGGGGGCAACGTATCGGTAATGGTGAATTAGTAGACAGCATGCTCAATGATGCATTAACAGATGCATTCGATGGCTGTCACATGGGAATTACTGCTGAGCGGGTAGCCAGGCAGTTTAATATCAGCCGGGAAGCGCAGGACGAATTTGCCGTCCTCAGTCAGCAAAGAGCGCAAAAGGCTCAAGAGGCGCAACGCTTTTCAGATGAAATCGTTCCTGTCTTCATTCCCCAGAAAAATGGCGCAGTACTTGAATTTTGCATTGATGAATATCCGCGCAAGGATGTCAGTCTGGAAAGTATTGCGTCATTGCGGCCGGCTTTTGATAAAGCCGGTACCGTAACGGCGGCTAATGCCTCGGGCATCAATGATGGTGCCGCTGCGGTATTACTGGTATCAGACCGGAAACTTAAAGAACTGGGGCTGGTACCGATGGCAACTATCATTGCCACGGCATCTACGGGTGTTGACCCTAAAATGATGGGCATTGGCCCAATTAGCGCTATCCGGAAATGTTTGGCACAGGGAGAGCTGGCTCTTGAAGACCTTGACCTGATTGAATTGAACGAAGCTTTTGCGGCACAGTCGCTTGCTGTTTGCCAGGCATTGAAACTGAACCGGGAAAGGGTCAATGTGAACGGTGGAGCCATTGCACTCGGTCATCCAGTTGGTGCCAGTGGTGCAAGAATTCTGGTGACATTGATTCATGAGATGCAAAAACGAAAAAACACCTATGGCCTTGCTTCGCTGTGTGTGGGCGGAGGGATGGGTGTTGCTACATTGATCAAGCGGTACGTCGCTTAATGGAAATAAAGCAATCCTTCGGCGAACCCATGAGGGGTTAAGGAATGTTGCAGATGATTGAAATGGTGCGGACGGAGAGACTTGAACTCTCACACCGAAGTACTGGAACCTAAATCCAGCGCGTCTGCCAATTCCGCCACGTCCGCACGAGGCGCGTATTCTAGTCTATAAGCAGTAATTAATCTAATCAGCCCGCAAGAGTTGCAGAGGCTTTTGCCTGAGCACTGACAGCGTGGCGATCAGCGCCGTCAGCACACTGAGCACCGTGATGGCGAGGATGCTGAATAAGGTGCTGCCCCAGGCTAGTTGCCAGATGGAATCAAACACGAACCAGGCGATGGCATAACTCATCAGCAAGCTGATGGCGATGCCGGCGAAGGCGGCGAAAAAACCCAGGATGCCGAACTCGATCTGGATCATGTTTTTGACGTCAGAGAAATTGGCGCCGAGAATCTTCAGCAGGTTGATTTCCCAGAAACGGGATTTCACTTCATAGCGTGCGATGGAGAAAAGCACCACCAGGCCAGCAAAAATCGCCAGGTAGGCCATGACCTTGATGCCCCAGCTGATCTGCGAGGTGATATCCAGAATGCGGGCGACAATCTGGCCGACATTGATGATAGATATGTTCTGCAGTTCCCCGACAATGGCGTTCTGGATGGGCAGCTGCTGTTCTGATGGAACATTGCTGATGGCAGCAACAAAAGTCTTGGGTGCCGGGTCCAGCACGCCGGGCTGAAAGGAAATAAAGAAGTTGGGCTGGAAAGAGTTCCAGTCAACCCGGCGCAGGTTCATCACCTGACCGGAAATGGGGACGCTTTGCACATCGAAGGTGATGGTGTCGCCGATGCTGGCGCCGATCCGCTCGGCATAACCTTCTTCCAGGGATATGCCAGGTAACTCATCAGAGCTGAATTCCCAGGGCTGGCTCCACATGCTGCCTGCGACCAGTTCTTCGGAACTTTTCAGCACATCCTGATAGGTCAGGTTAACCGAGCGTCGCTCGCGCATCTGTTCCTCACGGCTTTCTTCATAGGCATCGACATCACCGGAAGATATATCCTGCATACGTGCCCGCACCTGCGGTGACAGGTAACTCAGCTCATGACCATAGCTGGCCAGAATAGCCTGCAGGGGTTCGAGCTGATCCGGTTGGATATCGAACATGAAAAAGTCCGGTACCGAGAAATCATCCGGTTGTGAAATTTCTTCCTGCAGGCCTTTTTCTATCTGCGGAATCAGGTTAATCAGCAGGGAACCCAGGCCGATGGCCAGAAAACAGGAAATGGCACCGAGCTTGTTGCGGCTCAGATTTCGCAGGGCCAGCTTGCGGGTCACTGCTGAAGTAGCCGACAGGGAATCACAATAATCGAGGATGAACCAGGCCAGGCTGCCGAGCACAAAAATCGCCGCCAGAAAAGATGCGATGAATATCGAGCCGATCAAGAGCGAACTGGATTGCCAGACACCCAGTGCCCAGAACACCAGCAGAATCGGCGCATAACTCAGCGCATGACGCTGCCAGTGAGGCAGGGTTTTGCTGGGCTGTACCTTTTCATGGAAGAGTGCAATCGGGTGGAGATCGTAGATTTTCGACAGGATGGGCAGACAGCAGATGACTGAGCCCAGTGTGCCCAGGAACAGGGCCAGTACTACCGAGGAAACTTCCATTTCATTGACGAAGCCGCGCGGCAAAAAATTGGCAAAGAGCTGCGGCAGGACCGGCAGTGCTGCATAGGAAATCAGGGTGGCGATCAGCGCCGAGATGGTGCCCAGCAAAGTGATCTGCAAGAGGGTCATGATATAGGCCTGTTTCGGTGTGCCACCCAGGCACATCAGAATGGCCATGTCCTTGAAGCGACTGGTGAAAAAGGTTCGGAACAGGTAGGCCGCACCGACACCCGCCAGAAACAGGGCAATCAGTGCAATCAGGCCGAGATAATCATTCATATAGCCCAGAATACGGCCGAGGTCTTCACTCTGTTCTTCATGAGTGGTCATGCGGATACGGCGCATGTCGCCGAGAACTTCCAGTTCAGCATCACGGAATTCATCTTCCCAGGTGTCCATGTTGAGGTCTTCATCAAAACGGTAGAAACGGGAGTAGGAGACCCGACTGCCCAGCTGAATCAGGCCGGTTTCATTTATCTGCTCAAGACCCATGTAAATCGGCGGAAAGTTCGACATGACTGAAATGGTGCTGCTGGGGTCAATGTCGATGACATCAGCGATGACGAAATCAGTGCTGCCGATACGAATGCTGTCGCCGACAGCCAGGTCCAGACTCAGCAGCAAGTCCTGCGCTACCCAGATAATATTGTTGTCCAGCAGTTCTTGCCGCAGCTCATCATTCAGCAGGCCGCCGTTACGCAAAATGAATTCGCCATACTGTGGGTAGTTACCGTCGATGCCAATGAGCTGGCTCATGCGAGAAGCCTCTTCACCGGCCACCATGGAGAGGAAGGAAATTTGGTCCGAGTATTCGTAATCGGCATTGAAAATGCTGTCGGCCAGTCCGTATTCCACCTCGGTCAGAGGCGAGTTGGAGCTGATCTGGGCATCTGCCGTGAGGATGGCTCGCGAATTGTTGGTCAGGTGGGTGTCAATGGAATTCTTGAAGGAATCCAGCGCGATAAAGCCAATCAGACCAATCGACAGATTGACGATAAAGAACAGGCTGAAGCGGAAATTATTGGTGATTTCCTTAAACGCGAGACGAAACCACAGCATCAGATAAACTTCCCGTCCTGCAGGCGCTGCTGACGGGCACAGCGCAGAGCCAGGGCTTCGTTGTGAGTGACAAAGACCAGTGTCATCTTGTGTTCAGCGACCAGATCGAAAATCATGTCACTGATATGTTCACCGGTGGAATTGTCCAGATTGCCGGTCGGTTCATCGGCCAGCAGGATAGCGGGTCTGACCACCATGGCGCGGGCAATGGCCACACGCTGGCATTCGCCTCCGCTGAGCTGGTGCGGGAAATGGTCCAGACGATGTGCAAGGCCAACCTGTTCCAGCGCTATGCGGGCTTTTTCGATGGCATCTTTATCCTTGAACAGGTCCAGCGGCAGCGAGACATTCTCCAGTGCTGTCAGGTGCGACATCAGGTGAAACTGTTGAAAAATAATACCGATGTTCTGTGCCCGGAATTTGGATAAGGCCTCTTCATTGAGTTTGGCCATGTCCTGTTCATTCAGCAGAATTTCGCCCGAGCTGGGGCTGTCCAGGCCGGCCAGCAGACTTAGCAGGGTGGATTTGCCACTACCGGACTGACCTAGGATCGCGAGGGTTTCCCCGGCCTGCATGGACAGGTTAAGGTCTTTAAGAACTTCAATCGGTTCCGGGGATGCAGCTGTTTCAAAACGTTTATAGAGTTGCTTGACTTGCAGGATCATCGGCAGCCTTAAGGCAGTAGTGGCAGTAAAAAGTCATACACATGCTCAGCTACAATTTCCGCCCCGCGCACATTCGGATGGATACCGTCAGCCTGATTGAGTTCACTGATGCCAGCAACATCCTCCAGCAGAAAAGGCATCAGGGGAATATCATGGGTTTGAGCCAGTGTCGGAAAGACAGCGGCAAAGGCATCTGTGTAGTCCTTGCCCATGTTGGGTGGAATCAACATGCCTGCCAGGGCTACCTGAACACCATTTTGCCGGGCAAAAACAATCGTTTCATCCAGATTCTGTTTCATGTTTTCCACGCTAAGCCCGCGCAGTCCATCATTGGCTCCGAGGGCTAGAAACACCAGGTCGGGCTGCGAGCGGATATACCATTGCATGCGCTCCAGCGCACTGGCCGAGGTGGAACCACTGATACCGGCATTGATGATGTTGACGTGGCTATAGCCTGATTCGTGTAATCTATCGGCAATCAGGCTGGGGTAGGCCTGTTCGGCATCCAGACCCAGACCTTCAGTTAATGAATCGCCCAGAAACACCACGGTGAAAGGTTCGGCTGTCTGTGCGTGGACAGGCAAACAAATAAACAGAAGGCTCAATACTAGTGTTCGCATCATCGCGATATTCTAACCCAAAGCGTAAGAGGGAATAGCTTCGATTGTGAAAAACCGGTGGAAACGTATCGTTTCCACCGGCAAGCATATTACATGCTGAGCAGTTCGCTGTAGATAGCTGTCAGCATATCACTCGGATCGCCCCAGCGATCATCATATTCGGCAGTCAGCCCGGCAGCCTGAATCTGAGACAGGCTCATGCCATTGGCAATCGCACTTTTGACGCGGTTACTGATGGTGATGAACATGTGCAGTTGATCGCGGACATCAGCCTGTGAACTCAATACCCCGTGCCCTGGCAGGAAGCGGGTATCAGCATTGGAGATATCCAGCAGGGCTTGATAAGCCTCAACGATGCCGAAGAAGCTGCCGCCTGAGGTGGTGTCAACACGTGGATATGCATTGGTACGAAACACATCCCCGGTATGAATGAAGTTCAGATCCCGGAAGTAGACGAATGAGTCGCTGTCGGTATGGCCCGGCCCCAGATGAAAGACATGAATATCGTGACCGTTTAAATGGAAATTCATGCTGTCGGCAAAGGTCACTACAGGCAGGCTCATGCGTTCCTGGGCGCTGGGCATCATGCTGTTCTCGAAGCCAGCGATGATGTGATTACGAACATTGTCGTGGGAGAAAATGACCGCACCCTGGGCTGCCATATTGGCGTTGCCACCGACATGATCGCCGTGATTATGGGTATTGAAGACGAAGCGTACCGGATCACTGCTCAATTCGGCGATGGCATCCAGAATTTTGCCGGATAAAGGGGCAAACTGGTCATCGATGATGAAGACGCCGTCTTCACCGATAGAGACGCCGATATTGCCGCCCTGTCCTTCCAGGTAGTAGAGTCCATCAGCAAGTTGATGGGGGATAATTTCCACATTGCTCATATCGCCCTGGGCTGACAAATGTAATGGGGCCAGTGCGAAGAGAAGCGCGAACAGGCTAGGGAATAATGTTTTGTTAGGCATGGGACTTCTCCGGTCAGTTTTGGCTTTGTTTGATGGCACTGAGCATACCTGCTCACCATCCGTTCATCCAACTTTTTTGATCTTTCGTATAACTCAATGGGCTCTGAGTCTCAATCCGCGACAGAGCACTACAAAATGATAGCGGTAGCGCTAAATCAGGCATGGTCAAATTGACTGATTGTTGGTCTTTTTAAAATTTCAGGCTCATTCAGGCTGCTCTTTTTAAAAAAATATCACTAAATATCAATAAGATATAATATTTCCAGTAAAATGGCACGGCATCTGCATAGTCCTGAATAGTTAGCATGTTAATTCATTGCTAATCAATTTAGGCTATTATAAAATGTTATACTCTAAAATATATTATTTAACAGTGAGTGGTCAAAGCATGAATACACGAACACTCTGTCTGGGAGTACTTAGTCTGGGCAAGGCCTCCGGCTATGATATCGGCAAAAAAATGGACGAGATTTTCAGTCATTTTGTCGATTTCGCCCATAGTGGCGTTTACCCGGCCTTGAGAAGCCTTGATGAAGAAGGCCTGGTCAAATGTGAAGTGGTTGAACAGGAATCCCTGCCCAACAAAAAGATTTATGAGCTGACCGATGCCGGCAGAGAAAAACTGGTCGAGGAACTGGCGGTACTGCAGCCGACTTACAAAGTCAGATCGCAGTTCATGCTGTTGATGTTTTTTGCGGAATTACTCTCTGCTGAACGTCTGGAGCAAATATTCAATGAGCGCCTGAATGAATTGAACTGCTTCTTTAATGAAGCAGAGGATATCAGAAAGCAAATGTGTGATACCGCGGGTAAACAGTTTTTACTGGATTTTGTGGAAGCCAAATTTCGTGCTGAAAAAGAATTTCTGGAAAGCAAGTCGGGTGAATTTCTGGAACAGCTAAATGGAAACGCTGAGGTTTTATTAGGAGAAGCATCATGAAAAGTTCCTTATTGATATCGCTGGCAGTCTGCCTGGGCCTGATTATCTGGATGGGTGCCGGGATGGTGAGTGCTGATGGCGATGTTGCCATGCAGGCTGCCAGTCAGGGCATGCCTGAAGCCAGGGATAACCGTGTGCTGGTGGAAGTGACGCCGATGCAGGCTCAGGAGATTACCTCCTATATTCTCAGTAACGGCAGTATCACGCCGGACAGAGAAGTTGTGCTGCGTGCTGAAACAGCCGGTCAGCTTGAAGATATTCTGGTAGAAGAAGGTTCCTACGTCGAAGCCGGCAGCGTCATTATGCGGCTGGAAATTGATGACAGGGGCATTCGTGAAGAGCAGGCTGTCATTAATGTGCAGGAAAAGCAGCGCATGTATGACGCCACACTCACGCTGCACGCACGCGATTTTGCTTCGCAGACAGAAGTAGATAATGCGCTGACGCAACTGAAGCTGGCTGAAGTTGAGCTGGAACGTTTGCGGCTGGAAATCGAAAAAACCTACATTCGGGCGCCCTTTGCCGGTTTTATCGAAGAGAACATCGTTGATCTTGGTGAGTATGTCGGCATCGGTAATGAAATGGTGCGCATCGTCGATAATGATCCGCTCGTTGTTACTGCCCACATTTCACAGAATGACATCGAATATCTGAATCTGGGGACAGAGGCAATCGTTCAGCTTATAAATGGACAGGAGCGTTTTGGGCAGGTGCGGTTTATTTCACCCAGAGCCAACGAATTAACCCGGACCTTTCGTGTAGAAATTGCCATTCCAAATTCAGATGGACTCCGTTCGGGTAGCAGTGTTACTGCCAGCATTCCCCGGCGGCAGGTGATGGCGCACTATATTTCTGCCGGTCTGCTGACCCTGAATGAGGCCGGTGATATTGGTATCAAGACTGTTGATCTGGAAGGCCGGGTGGAGTTCCATCAAATTACCATTGAGCGTTCTGATGTCGATGGCATGTGGGTCAGTGGTCTGCCGACGATGGCACGAGTAATTACCGCTGGTCAGGGTTTTGCGCCGATAGGTGAAACGGTGCGCATGACGGTGGTAGATGGCCTGCTTGAAACCTATTAATTTAACCATTTGACAAAACAGCGAAGAGAACCATGCAAACCATTATTGATGCAGCTTTTTCACGGCCCCGGGTAGTCATCCTGGTTTTGGTTGCCATTTTTGCCGCCGGTATTTCGTCCTATTTTTCCATTCCCAAAGAATCCAATCCGGATATTCCAATTCCGATTGTTTATGTTTCCATGGTGCATGAGGGCATCTCGCCTGAGGACGCCGAACGTTTGCTGGTTTTGCCAATGGAACGGGAGTTACAGAGTCTGGAAGGCCTTGACGAGATGAGTTCAACGGCCTCAGAAGGCCATGCTTCCGTATTGATGGAATTTGATGCCGGTTATGATATCGATCAGGCGTTGGATGATGTGCGTGAACAGGTTGACCGGGCCAGAGTCGAACTTCCCCCCGAGACTCTTGAACCAACCGTCAGTGAGGTCAACCTGGCCGAGTTCCCGGTATTGTCGGTGTCCCTGTCAGGCAGAGTTTCCGAGCGCACGCTGATCACCATAGCCCGTGATCTGGAAGACCGTATCGAGGGCCTACCTAATGTGCTGGATGTCACCATCGGTGGCGACCGTGAAGAAATGCTCGAAGTGCTGATTGCCCCCGATGTGCTGGATGCCTATCAGATTTCTTTTCAGGATATTTCAGCTCTGGTTCAGGGAAACAACCAGTTGATTGCAGCCGGCGCTCTGGATTCTGGTTCCGGCCGCATGGTGCTCAAGGTGCCGGGTGTCATTTCTGAACTGGATGACATGATGAACATGCCCGTCAAGGTGGTCGATGACCAGGTGGTGCTTTTCAAGGATATCGCTACCCTGCGCAGAACCTTCAAGGATCCGGAGAGTTTTGCCCGTATTGACGGTGATAATGCCGTTGTACTGGAAATTTCCAAGCGGACTGGTGCCAATATTATTGAAACCATTGAAAGTGTTCGCGCCCTGATCAGTCAGACCCAGCAGGCTTGGCCCGAGTCCATTGAGGTGACCTATCTGATGGATGGTTCCGAACAAATACGTTCCATGCTGGGAGACTTGGAAAACAATGTTATCACTGCCATCCTGTTGGTGATGATCGTCATTATTGCTGCGCTTGGAGTCAGACCTGCCCTGCTGGTAGGTCTGGCCATTCCCGGCTCATTTCTGGCCGGCATCCTGATACTGAATATCATGGGGCTGACCATGAACATGATTGTCCTGTTCAGTCTGATTCTGGTAGTCGGTATGCTGGTCGATGGTGCGATTATTACCATTGAACTGGCTGAACGCCTGCAGTCAGAAGGTATGGTGAAAAGGGAAGCTTTTGCCAGAGCCGCCAAACGCATGGCCTGGCCGATCATTGCTTCAACGGCTACCACGCTTACCGTGTTTGTGCCCTTGCTGTTCTGGCCGGGTATGATCGGGGAGTTCATGAAATTTTTACCGATAACTGTACTGGCGACACTGGGGGCTTCTCTGTTCATGGCGCTGCTGTTTGTCCCGGTCGTGGGTGGAGTTATCGGTCGTCAGATCAGTGCGGCAACCACGGCCAAAGTAAGCGAGCATAATCCTCATCAGAGCCTGGAAGCCGCTGGCTACCTGACGAAAAAATACCTGGGCTTTCTGGGTGTTCTACTCAGACATCCGGCAAAAGTACTGGTGCTGATGGTCGCCTTCCTGATGGGCTCCTATGTGGCCTATGGCATGCTGGGTAAAGGTGTAGAGCTGTTCCCGGCAATTGAGCCTGAATTTGTTCAGGTGCAGGTGCATGCCCGTGGTGACCTTTCGGTTTATGAAAAAGACCAGATCATGAGCAATGTCGAAAATTTGCTGCTGGACATGAATTATCTGGAAGCGGTCTATACCCGCACTGGTACCAGTGGTGGTGGCGGTGGCGGATTTGGCGGCGGCAGCTCTAGCGAGGATACCATCGGTGTCGTGCAACTGGAGTTCGTCGACTGGCAGTTGCGCCCCCCGGCCAATGTTTTACAACAGGAAGTTCGACAACGCCTGGCCAATGTACCGGGCATACAGATTGAGATGGCCGAGCAGGAAAATGGTCCGCCGACTGGTAAACCCCTGCAGTTGGAAGTGAGGGCCAATGATTTTGATGTGCTTGATAGTACAGTTGCTCAGATTCGTGCGGCCATGGATCAGGTAGGTGGTTTCACCAATATTGAGGATACCCGCACCTTGCCCGGTATTGAATGGGAATTGCTGGTTGATCGTGAAGAGGCCGCCAGATATGGAGCGAATATTTCCAGTCTGGGTAGCGCCGTGCAGTTGCTGACTACCGGTCTCAAACTGACCGAATATCAGCCTGATGATGCGGATGAAGAGCTTGATATTCGTGTTCGTTTTACCGATGACAGTCGTAGTCTAGAACGACTGATGCAGTTGACGATCCCCACTGCCAGTGGCCTGATTCCCATCAGTAATTTCATCAGTTTTGAAACCTCACAAAAAACGTCGGTGATTAACCGCATTGACGGTTCGCGTAGTCTGACCATTCAGGCTGACGTTGAGGATGGGATATTGGCTGCCAACAAGATTAATGAACTCAGAGACCTTTTGTTGCAACAGAGTTTAGATCCGCAGGTTCAGGTACAGTTTGGCGGTCAGGACGAGGACCAGGCTGAAGCCGGCGCATTTCTGTCACAGGCTTTCATGATTTCAATTGTATTGATGATGGTCATTCTCCTGCTACAGTTCAACAGTTTTTATCAGTCCTTCCTGATAATCTCTGCCGTGGTGTTTTCCACTGCCGGTGTGCTGATTTTCCTGATTGTCAGTGGCCAACCCTTCGGCATCGTTATGTGCGGTATCGGCGTCATTGCGCTGGCAGGTATCGTGGTTAACAACAATATCGTGTTGATCGATACTTACAACGAAGTCAGACGGGATACCGATCTCTCGGTCATTGATTCGGTGCTTGAAACGGCTGCCCAGCGTCTGCGGCCGGTGCTGTTGACCTCGACAACCACTATCTTGGGTCTGGTACCCATGGTGCTGGCGGTTTCCATTAATATCATTGAACAGGAGATCATCGTGGGCGGACCTTCTACCCAGATGTGGGTGCAATTGTCCACGGCCATAGCCGGAGGGCTGCTATTTGCCACTATCCTGACGCTGATTTTCACCCCCTGCATGCTGGTGCTGGGTGAGAAAATATTCAAGACAGGTAAGGCTCGAGAGCACCTGCATGTTGTCCAGAGCCCGGCCTGACCAACTTAAGTTCAACCGCAGATGTCAATAAAACAGGATCTGCATCTGAAGATACTACTGGCTGAAGATAATAAACCCAGTCAGTTGGTCAGTGAGGCTATGCTCAAGAAAATCGGAGCAGATGTCGTTATCGCCGAAAATGGTCATGAAGTTCTTTCTAAACTGGAGGAACAGAACTTTGACTTGATTCTTATGGACTGCCAAATGCCTCTTATGGACGGCATGCTAGCGACTGAAAAAATCAGGGAAAGTAAAAATTCTCGTTATCAATACATTCCGATAATTGCCCTGACTGCAGATGTGCAGCAGGAAACCCGCAATAGATGTCTGGAAGCAGGTATGAATGACTTTCTCAGCAAGCCTTTTACTTTTCAAATGCTCATTGAGATTTTAGAAAAAAATATAGCCAGGAATATCGCCTAAATATTTTAAAGGCACTGAAGTGTTCCAAGTTGGACTATTAGGTCACTGCTTTCGGGATTTGAAAAATTGGCCTCACAATGAAAATTGCCTTTACTAACTTCAAAGTGTGAAGTGCCATGATCAATTTCAGCCTGAAGATAGCCATTTTCATCTCCGGTGTAAAAAACTCGGGCCTGGTAACCCAGAGTTTCGACATAGCTTTTGTAAAGCATCGCACTTGGCACACTGTCTTCTACGATATAGATCAATACAGGTTTTTTTGCCATGCCCTTTCCGGTAACTGTGCACTCTGGTTCAGTAATCAAAAATTCTGAGGCATCGTAACCCTTAAGTTCCAGAGGGTACAGCCTTACAGTTTATTCGCTGGCGGTTTCGTTGAAAAACTGGGTATCTAGTTCTATCCAGAAATGACTGCCAACATTTTGCTCAGATTCAAATTTAATCCTGCTGCCCATGGAAGCTGCCAGTTCCTGCGAAATCACCAGTCCGATGCCTGTGCCTTCCAGATCGCCAGATTCCCTGCCCAGGCGGTTGAAGGAAACAAAGACTTCCTGCTGATTTTCTTTCGGTATCCCCTGACCGGAATCCACGACATTGATTTTTAACGTTTTGGCAGACAGCCTTTCAACACTGATATCTACTGTTCCGCCTGGCTTGTTATATTTAATGGCATTGGAGATCAGGTTTAACAACACCTGCTTCAGGCGCAGGCGGTCAGTTCGAAAGTTGAGGTCCGGATCGAGCGGTGTCAGGCTGAGCAACACCTCATGTCTGGCAGCCAGAGTCTGCATGAGTGTCTCGGTTTCCAGCAGTAAATTGTTCAGGCTGATTTGCTGCAGGTTGAACTTGAGTTTGCCGGCCTCTATTTTGGAGAATTCCAGAATCTGATCTATCAGCGCCAGCAGATGGTTGCCAGCCTGGACGATCTGACGTGAGTAATCCTTCTTTTCTTCATCGAGGTTGTCATCAATTTCAAACAGCTGACTGTAGCCCATGATTGCATGCAGGGGGGTGCGCAGTTCATGGGAGACACTGGAGATAAACTTTGATTTTGCCTTGTTGGCAGCCTCTGCAAGATCTTTGGCAGCGGCGAGATCGTTCTTCAGGGTGACACTGTCGAGGAAAGTGCGGTGCAGGATTATGCCAGCCCTGATAATGACGATCATGTACAGAATACCGAGAATGCCGATCATTCTTTCCAGGTCTTCAGAATCAAACAGGTTGGCTTCACTGCTGGTAAAGAAGAGGGCCAGAATCTGCGGCAGCATGATGCCGAAGACATGGGCGATATATCCCTGCAGGACTGGACTGAGGGTGGCCACAGCGCCACCGGAGAAGCCAATCATCAGGGCGAAGATAAAAAGCTGTTCCTGTACCGAGCTGTATATCTCAGCCAGAATGGCTGACACACCCAGTCCTAATCCAGTCAGACTGGTACTGATGATGAAAAGCAGGGTGGTTCGTTTCCATTCGTCATTGATGACGTTGAAACGCAGGAGCTTGTAGCCCATGAACAGGCGAAACAGGGACAGGATAATAATGATGACTACCCAGATCCCCAGAATGCCACTTGGCACGGAGGCAAATAAAATCTGGAAGATGAAAATAATGCCGCAGATAGTGGCAAAGACCGCAATATTGTTGTTGCGGGCGACGTTATGCGTCAGCTCTGGATGCAGCCCTTTCATGGCTAGCTTGTCAAGCACAGGACATTCCCTTAGC
>Ga0181585_10000203_pt1 | contig 44949 bp, 28 predicted proteins | sample 071ome_29_FD_132469 | JGI IMG/M metagenome (GOLD analysis project Ga0181585, IMG submission 132469) | Coastal salt marsh microbial communities from the Groves Creek Marsh, Skidaway Island, Georgia - 071407BT metaG (megahit assembly) | ecosystem: Environmental > Aquatic > Marine > Intertidal...
ACCGGTGGTTATTCAGATCAATGGCGAGGACTTGGATGAATTGAAGCAGTATTCGGATGAAGCCACCGGATTGCTGGCGCAATCCCCTGAACTGGCCGATGTAGAACCGACCTTGCGCAGTGGCGCTCCCGAGCTGCAGATCTCCTATGATCGGCATCAAATCATGCGGCACGGTTTGACCATTCAGTCCGTGGCGAATCAGGTGAGGGACATGGTCAAAGGATCCGAGGCCACCCGTCTAAATCGCAAGGACAAACGTGTGCCCATCGTTGTGCGGCTGGCTGAGGAGGATCGACAGGCAGTGGATGATGTCAGTCAATTGATCGTGAACCCGGGGCGTCCCACTCCGATCCCCTTGAGCGCGGTGGCTCAGGTGCACGTCGGCGAGGGCCCCAGTGAGATACGTCGTATCGACGGCAAACGGGTGGCGCTTGTTCAAGCCAATATCGGGGGAGGTTCGCTCGGGGCCGCCGTGGACACCGCCAAATCGACGTTGAACACCCGGATGATCTGGCCGGATTACATGGACTTTCTCATCACCGGACAGAATCAGGAATGGGAACGCAGTCGGGCCAGCTTGTATCTGGCGTTGGGGTTGAGCCTGTTTCTTGTTTACGTGATCATGGCCTCTCAATTCGAATCCTTGCTCCAACCGTTCATCATCATGTTCACCATCCCGATGGCGTTTGTGGGAACGGTCATCGGATTGAAGTTGCTGGGTATGAATCTTTCAGTGGTGGTGTTCCTCGGTTTGATCATGCTGGCGGGGATCGTGGTGAATAATGCCATTGTGTTGGTGGATTATACCAACACCTTGCGAGAGCGCGGTCTTTCCCTGGAGGAATCGATTGTAACGGCCTGCCATGTGCGGCTGCGCCCCATTCTGATGACCACGGCCACCACGGTGCTGGGCTTGTTTCCGATGGCCCTGGGGCTGGGGGATGGCGCTGAGATTCGAACGCCAATGGCCATTACGGTGATCTGTGGACTGTTGACATCCACCTTGTTGACCCTTTTGATTATTCCAACCATTTATTACCTGATGGGATTGGCCGGCGAACGGCTGTTTCACGCGACCGAACAATCATGATTTCGGACACGAACAATATGGTGGTCAAGATCGCCCGTTTTTCCATTCGGAGACGGATCACCATGTTCGTGATTTTTCTCACCATCATTGCCGTCGGGATGATCTCCGCCAACCGGCTTCCGCTTGAAATGAATCCGAGAGGGTTGGAGGGACATTACATTTCGGTGAACGTGCGCTGGGACGTGGGTGTGCCTCCGGAAACGATGGACAAGATCGGGCTACCGCTTGAAGAGGAGCTCAGCACGGTGCGTGGTCTGGATGAAATGACCACTCATGGTTACAAGTGGGGTTCCCGTGTGGAAATGAAGTTCAAGCACGGCACCGACATGGACGTGGCCTATCGTGAAGTGCGGGATCGTACCGAACGTGCCCGCCCCCTCTTCCCGGAGGGCGTGGAAGAACCTTACATCTACAAACACGAACCCGGAGCGGAGCCGGTTGTCAGTTTTCGCATCAGTTATGATCCGGAATCCGATTACTACGATTTGATTTACAAATACGTCATCACCCCCATCCAGCGCATCATGGGTGTGGCGGATGTGGATTTCCGGATCTATCGGCGTGAAATCAAGATTGAAGTCGACAAGGAACGGGCGGAAGCCTTTGGAATCAATATCCAGCAACTGGGGCGTGTCTTGCGGTCCGATAATTTTACCCTGGCCAGTGGTCATGTGATTGATGGAGGGAAGAAATACACCCTCAAATCCAGCAGTGAATTCAAGACACTGGATCAGATCCGCAACATTCCTTTACAACCGGGTGTGTTCTTGAAGGACATCGCATCCATTGTTTACGAGCCACAGGAGGCGGAGCGTCTTTACCGGTACAATTCGCAACCTGCCAACGGAATTTCCGTCAAGCGGGAAGGGGAAGCCAATACCGTGGAAGTGAGTCGGTTGGTGAAGGAGACGGTCGAAGAGATTCAGCAGAATCCCAAGCTGGAGGGATTCGATATGAGCATCTACGAGAACCAGGGGGAAGAAATCATGCAACGCCTGGACAACCTGATCGATAACGGGCAGGTGGGAGCTATGCTTGCGGCGATGGTGTTGTTTTTCTTTTTACGTCAGTTTCGCCTGACCGTGATCATTGCCATGGCCATTCCCTTATGTCTGTTGATTGCCTTGGCAGCGATGCATTTTGTGGGTCAGACCTTGAACAGCATGACCATCATGGGGCTGGTGATTTGTGTTGGGTTGCTGGTTGATAACTCGGTGGTGATGGCTGAGAACATTCATCGCCATTACCAGGAGGGAATGTCCCGGATGGAAGCATGCATGCGCGGTGTGAGTGAAATTGGATTTGCCATCACCATCGCCACCTTGACGACCTTGATTGTTTTCAGTTCCACCCTGGTGGTGGAAGGGGAGATGCGGTTTTATGCGAAGAACATGACCTTGCCGGTGATCGTGTCCATTGCAGCCTCATTGGGCACGGCGCTGATGTTCATTCCTCTGTGTGTTTATATTACGCTTCCCAAAGAACGACATCGAGGCACGCGGGATAAGAAGCATTTGTCCGCTTTGCTTGGAAATGTTTTTTACCGGATCTATCATGCGACCTTTGATCGTTTGAATCATGCCTACAACGCCGCGTTGAAGTTTTTTCTGACCCGACGTCTGGATCTGGCGGTTGTTCTGATCACTTTGCTCACTGCCACGTTTACGGTGTCCAAATCGCTGAATTTCACCGATAAAAAATCCGAAGTGATGCGATACTTCCGCATTCGCGTGAATTTTCCTGACAAATACACGATGGATCAACGACTTGCCTATTTCCAGAAAGTGGAAGCCATTGCCGAGGCGAAAAAGGAGGAATACGGGTTGAAGGCCCATGAGGTGCATTATGGTAAATGGTATGGGATGTTTGCCGGTTTTTTTGCGCCCGACCGGGTGAGTGATCTGACACGTGAGGAAGCGGTTTTCAAGTTGTTTGAAAGCTTCCCCGAGGAACCCGGAGTGAGCGTTCACTATCAGGGAAAACAGGGCGGAGAGAAGGGGAGCAACCGAAAAGATAATCATTACATTCGATTGGTGGGGGATGATCCGGAGCAGCTCAAGCAAGTTGCGGAAAGTTTGAAGCCTACGTTTGAAATGATTCCGGGAGTCGTTTCGTTGATGGCCGAGGATGTCGAAGAAAACGGTCCCAGCGAACTGGCGCTGTTGGTGGATCGCAAGAAAGCCAGCTCACTCGGTGTCAATCCCAGTGTCCTGGCGGGCACGGTGGGAGCGGCTGTTCGAGGTGAAAACCTGCAGCGTTTCAATTACAAGGGTTTCCAGATCCCGATGCGATTGTTGTTCGAAGAGGAAGATCGGTCTGAATTGGCCGATCTGAACAATTTTCAAATTCCCACCGAGGATGGTCGTGTCAGCACCGTCGGAGCGGTAACACGATCAGCGTTCCTCGACAATGAAGATGATGCCATCACAAGGCGAAACAAGAAGGTCACCCACTGGTTTGGATTGAAACTCGAGCCCGGGCCCAACGCATGGAAAACAAAGGGAGCGATCGAGCGTGCGAAGCAGGACATCAACCTTCCTGAAGGGGTGTCATTCGATGAAGATCCAAAAACATTCGACGATGAAGATCGTAAACAAGGTTCGATGATGTTGATCTTGTCGATTGTGTTTGTGTATATGCTGATGGCCTTTTTCTTTGAGAGCATGTTGATTCCTCTCTCCATTATTCTGACCATTCCGCTGGCGGCCATCGGAGCGGTGATCGCTTTGAAATGGTCCAATGTCTTTATCGACCAGATGGTTTATCTCGGAGCCATGTTCCTGGTGGGCATTGTGGTCAATAACGGCATTGTGCTTGTGGATTACGCCAACCGCCTGCGACGTGAAGGCATCCCTCGATCGGAAGCACTGCTCAAGGCTGCCCGGGATCGTTTTCGCCCCGTGATCATGACCGCCATGACCACGATCAGTGGCATGATCCCGTTGACCTTTGGTTCTTCCGTGGAAATGGGAGTCAACTTCAAGAGCTTTGGTTTGGTGCTGATTGGCGGAATGACCTCGGCTACCTTGTTTACCCTTTTGGCCGTGCCGGTATTCTATACCTTGATCGAAGATGCTCGGGATGGATTCAACCAGATCGTTGCCGGTGTGTTTGCCATAGGCAAAAGGTGACGCCCGGATCCATCAAACATTCAGGGGCAGGCTTCGGGAAGCTTTCCAGTCTTCAATCAAGGCCATGACGGCCGGTATGAAAGTCAACACCAACGCCGCCGACACCAGTGTGCCCACACCCAGAGCAATGGCCATGGGGACCAGAAACAGGGCCTGGAGACTGGTTTCAAAAATCATGGGTCCCAGGCCGAGGAAAGTCGTCAGAGCCGTCAATAAGATGGGGCGAAAGCGTCGTTGTGCGGCCAGGACGATAGCGTCGATGGGTGCATTGCCCGCTTTCAGGAACTGATCCCGCGTCAGCTCGAGCACGAAGGCTCCGTTCACCACCATGCCGCAAAGCGCGATCATGCCGAAGACGCTGAATACGCTGAGATCAAATCCCATGACCACGTGCCCCATCACCGCGCCAGCCAGACTCCAGGGAAGCATCAGCAGGACGACCAGGGCCTGGACATAACTTCGCAGCAGCGATGCCATGATCGCGTAGATCGCAAACAACGAAGCCAGCAATCCCCAGGACAGGTTGGTCATGGCTTCGCGTTGTTCCCTTTGTTCTCCTTCAAAGGAATAACGTAGTTGCGGGTAGCGTTTGAGGATGCGGGGGAGTTCTGTTATGTCGAAGGAGCCAAGCACTTTGTTTCCCGTGGTGATGCCTGGGACGACATTGGCGGTGACATTGATCACCCGGGCGCCATCCACGCGCGTGATGCGTGCCGGGGCATCGGTCAGTTCTATTTTTGCGGCTTGTCGTAAAGGTATTTCTCCTCCGTTGGGAACCCGAATGAGCAGGTTTTCAAGTCCGCTCAGGGTGCTGCGTTCGTTTTCGGGGAATTTGACCATGACCCGGAGTTCTTCACGATCCATGGGTTGTCGTAATGCTTCGGCGCCATAGAAGGCATGGCGGATCTGTCGACCGAGTTCCCGAGCGGTGATGCCGAGGCTTCTGCCTTCAGGTGTGATCTCGAAGTTGAACTGCGGCATCTCGCGGCCGAATCCCTTTCGGACATCCTCTACTCCGGGATATTTTCCGATGGCGGCGGCCACTTCGGTAGCGGCTTGTCGCAACACTTCGGTTTCTGGATGAGAAATCTGAATATCGATTTCAGCCGATCCTCCCGGACCAAACAGATAGTCAAAGAATACCGACTCGACATCCGGCAGCACCGGAAATTCCTTGCGCCAGAGTTGGGCGAACTCTGCGGAGGTGACCTTGCGTTGACTCTGGGGCACCAGGCGGACGGACACTTCACCGGCATTCGAGCCTCGTTCCGCAACGGAAGTGGTGATGCCGATCAGGATGTTTTCTTCCCCGAGTTTTTCGATGGTTCTTTTTGCCGCCTCGGCAATTTGGAAAGCTACCTCGCGGGTTCGATCGGTGGGGGTACCGGCTGGCATTTCGATTTCCGCCTGAACGAACGGTGTTTCGATGGAGGGGCGGAACATGAAATCAATGCGTCCACTGAAGGTATACCCCACCACGGCCAGAAAAGCGGCCACGGCGATGGCGCAAGTGAGCATCCGATGTCGGATGACGGTGTGAATGACCGGGCTGTACCAGCGATCGATGGCGTCATCGATTCGTATCCGCAGGCGGGTTTGCCAGGCTTGAAAGGAGTGGAAAAGAGCGATTCCGGAGGATTTGCCTTGGTGCGCCAGGTGGGCCGGCAAGATGAATAAACATTCCAGGAGTGAAACGGTGAATACCGCAATCACCACCGCCGGTAGCACATAGAAAAACTGGCCTGTTTCACCCGGCACAAAGAGCAGAGGAAGGAAGGCGATGATGTTGGTGCTGACGGCAAAGATGACAGGTGTTGACATTAATCTGACTCCCTTGACAGCAGCTTCCATGCGGGACATGCCTTGTGACATGTTATGAAAAATCTCCTCACCCACCACCACCGCATCATCCACAACAATACCCAGTGTGACGATGAATCCGAACAGCGAAATCATGTTGATGCTGGCATCCATGGCCGGCAGCAGAAACAGGGAACCCAACACCGAGACCGGAATGCCGATGGCGGTCCAGAATGCGACCCGGAGTTCAAGAAACAGTCCCAATGCCAGCACAACCAGCATGAGACCGATGGCTCCATTGGTCAGGAGCATGTTGATCCGCTCTTCGTAGTCATCCGAACGGTCAAAGGTGATGATAATCCCTACGGATTCCGGAAGATGTTTTTTCTCGTTATCGATGAATGTCCGGACCGCTTTGGCGACGGTAAGGGGTGATTGCGTTTCCGAACTGTAAACGGCCAGCCACACCGATGGGCGTCCGTTGAAGTAGGACTCCCGCTCCGTTTCTTCAAAGTCGTCCTTGACGATGGCCACATCTTTGAGCCGGACTTTGGTGCCGTCGGCTTTGCTGATGATGGGGATGTTTTCGAACTCTCGGGCGACTTCCTTGCGTTCTTTGGTTTTGAGCAGATAGTCTCCTGCTGAAGTTTTGATGGACCCTGCTGGCACATCCAGCGCGGCGTCATCCACGGCTTCCGCAATATCGTTCAAGCGGAGTCCCAGGGATCTCAACTTTGCCTGGGGGACTTCAATGTGAACTTCGGGGCGACGGATGCCGCGCAGTTCGACCAGGGAAATCTCCGGCAACGACAAAAGTTTTTCTTCCATTTGACGCGCAAAGTCCACCAGTCCCTTGGCATCGAGCGCGCCATAGATGGACAGATACATGACACCCCGGCGGCGTCCGTTGTCCAGTGCAATGACGGGAGGTTCGACATCGTCCGGAAACAGGTTGATGCGTTGCACCGCGGCGGTGATCTCCTGCAGTCCACGGTTTCGGTCCGAACCCGGGATGAGTTCGGCGATGATACGGGCGCTGCCTTCGCTGGCGGTGGCGGTGATTTTTCGGATGATTTCCATGGTCCGGAGTTCGGACTCGATGGGGAGGATGATGGATTGCTCGACTTCCTCGGGGCTGGCGCCGCGGTATTCCATCTCAATCTCGACGGCGTCCAGTGTGAAGGTGGGATAGATCTCCTGTCGAATGTTGCGGGCCACGAGCAATCCCGTGCAGATGACCGCGATCATGAGCAGGTTGGCCGCCACATGATTGCGAGCGAACCAGGCGAGGATGCCGGGATAACCTGACGTTTGATCGGCTGCTGGCTTGGTGTCGCTCATGACTGGTTAATTCTCAGGCTGAGGGTTTAACTCCGTGCCCGGAACGGCGGATTTAAGCGGGCTGGTGATCAGTTTTTCCCCGGGCTGGAGGCCGTTGGAAACATAGACCATGTCATCCATTTGCCAATACAGCTCGACGTCCCGGATCTGTAATTGGTTGTTGGTGTCGACCACCCAGAGTTTGTTGTCCGATCGCAGAGAGGACTGCTCCATGGCCAGGCAATCTTCCAGTTCGCCCGCTTCGATATCCACCCGGACATAACTGCCGATCAGGAAAGGGATTTGAGTGTTGGATGGACGATCGTCTGGTTCATTTTGGAACGACACGATCAACCGGGCCATTCTGCCTTCGCGCTCCAGATCACCCCGCAGGCCGATCACTTTGCCGTTTTTGAGAAATTGTTTTTTTCCGCCCGATTCATAATAAATGCTCGCCCGGGAGCCTTCGTTGCTTTCCGAGGGGAGGCGGACATGTTTGATTTGGTCGACGGGGAGAGAGACCTGGATCCAAAGTTCGTCTGCGCCGATCAGGGTGGCTGCGGAAAATCCCGGGTCAATACGCTGTCCCATGTCCACATCTTCATCCAGCACGATGGCATTGAATGGAGCGTATAACCGGTGGCGTTTCAGCATCTCCTCGGAGCGTTGCAGCCCGGCTTTGAGTCTTGCCAGTTCAGCTTCCTGCAAAAGCGTTTCGGATTCGAGCGTGGCCAGTTCCGTTCCGGGGATCAGAGAATCGTTTGCCAGGCGTTTGGCTTCGGCGAGTTTTCGTTGGGCTTCCTTGAGATTCACCGAAGCGCGCGCAACGGCCGATTTGGATTCTTCCAGTGAAATCTCCGCGAGTGTGGGATCGATGGCAAAGAGTTCTTCACCTTTTCCTATGCGTCCGCCGGGATTGAGTTTGGGGTGGTGACGGATGACCAGGCCGGTGACCTCCGGTTCAATGGTGACCCGTTTGGCAGGCACGATGGTGCCATAGGCGGAGACAAAAATGGGATAGCGATCGGGTTGAACCTCGCGCACTTTGACCATTTTCGCAACCGGAGCTTCTTCTTCTGTGCCGACCTGAGGCCCTGTTCTAAAAAGAAAAAAACTAAGACAAGCCCCTCCTGCCAAAATGAGAAACCCCAGGAAAAGGCTGGATTTATTTTGTGATGGAGCTTTTGTCATGATGCTTTGTTGAATGATTCGGCCAATGCCACCGCTTTCAGCATGGCTTTGGATTTGTTGACTGTTTCCTGATACTCGCTCTCAGGTACGGAATCACTTACCCAGCCGCCGCCTGCTTGCACATACACCTTCTGATCCTTGATCAGAGCGGTGCGGATGGTGATGCAGCAGTCGAGGTTGCCATTGAATGAGAAATATCCGACACAACCTCCGTAGGGACCGCGGGCGGTCTGTTCCATTTCGGAGATGATCTGCATGGCGCGTATTTTGGGGGCGCCGCTCAATGTGCCGGCGGGGAAGGTGGCCCTGATGAGATCATAAGGTGTCTTGCCTTCCGTCAGGTTACCTTCGACCTGGGAAACGATGTGCATCACGTGGCTGTAACGTTCAATGATCATGAGGTCCTTGACCTCTACGGAGCTGAAATCGCACACACGGCCAATGTCGTTGCGCGCAAGGTCCACCAGCATGACGTGTTCAGCGCGCTCTTTGGGATCCGCCAGCAGGTCGCGTTCGTTTTCGAGATCCTGTTTGCGGTTGGCTCCTCGCGGGCGGGTGCCTGCAATGGGGCGTATTTCCACTCTGCGTTCTTCACAACGCACATGGATTTCCGGGGAAGCTCCCACCAGGGAGAATCCTTCCAGTTCGAGCAGGAACATGTAGGGGGAAGGATTGATCGAGCGGGCGGCGCGATAGACGTCCAATGGTGAAGCTTGAATCGGTGCGGAGAACCGTTGGGATCCGACGACCTGAATGATGTCGCCTGCGTTGATGTATTTCTTGGCTTTGTCCACGTTTTCCAGAAAACGATCCTTCTCCATGTTCGATTCGAACGAGGCGGGTTCCGGCGTTTTCAGGAAGGTGGCCGGTTCGTATTGGCACGGCTGTTCCAGGAGGGAAAGGATGCGTTCGATTTCCTGACAGGCGTCTTCGTATTCCCCAAGCGCATTTTGCGGATGCTTGACGTAGGCGTTGACGATCACCGTGATGGTTTGTGAGACACGATCGAAAACGAGCAATTGATCCGCGATGAGGAAATACATCGTGGGGGTGTTGAGTTCATCCTTGGGGGGGCGGGGGACCACGGGTTCGACGTCATGGATGAATTCATATCCCACAAAACCAACCGCGCCTCCGGAAAATCGAAAGTCGGATTCGTCGGTTTCCACCGGATTGAACTGGGCCAAGGTCTTTTGAACCGCTTCCAAACCATCGCGCACCTCGCCCTCGCCGGGGGTAGCCAGGGCTCCGACCACTTTGTAACTTTGAATGGTCCGGCCTCCTTCGATGACTTCGACTTTGTCTCCGGTTTGTCGGATGATGGATCTTGGGTTGCAACCTACAAAAGAGTAACGACCGATGTGTTCCCCGCCTTCAACCGATTCGAAGAGGAAGGACTCGCCTTGTCCGCGTAGTTTCTGGTAGGCCGATACCGGTGTGTCGAAATCTGCCAGCACGGTTCTTGTGACTGGAATCAGATTCCCTTTTTCAGCCAGATCGATAAATGTCTTTGTATCCGGATAAAACATTGTTTCGGGATAGTTAATCGACAAATATGGACAACATCCAGCAGTAAAATCGGAAAGGTGAGTCTTCTGACCGGTCGTGTGAATCAAGATTTGAACGTTTGGATCTTTTTTCACGTCGTAAACTTAGTGAGCTTCGGGTAGAAGGAACTTTATGAGAAAGGCTTCCATGGTGGTTTTATTTGATGAGCGATGTGCGTTGTATTCAATGCCCGGGCATCCGGAACGCCCTTTTCGCGTCACCAGCACGGTAGATCGTTTGAAGAAACAGCAAAAACTGACTCTGGATTGGAGAAAGCCAAAGGAGGCCAAGGTGGAAGCACTCGAGCGGGGTCATGTGCCGCGCCATGTAGAGCACGTCCGGGACGCAACATCTGATTTTGATGGGGATACTCCCTGTTACCCAGATATTTATCATCATGCGTTGAGAGCTGCAGGCGCAGCGTTGGATGCCATGCACCTGGCGATGGAAGGTCAGCCTGCGTTTAGTCTGATGCGGCCACCGGGGCACCATGCCATGCGTGAACGGGCCATGGGGTTCTGTTACTTCAGTTCAATGGGTGTTGCGGTGCTGGAGGCTGCGGAGGTTCATGGAAAGCGAGTGGCGGTTCTGGATTTTGATGTGCATCATGGGAATGGGACGGAGGATGTATTGCTGGGCAAGGAGAACGTCATGTTTGCCTCTATTCACCAATCGCCATGTTATCCTGGAACCGGTCTTGAGCATCGTCCTCCGAATGTGCGGAACTACCCCGTTCCACCCGAAACACCTGCACAGCGCTATCGTGAAATGATTGAGTCAGCGTTGCAGGACATTCGGGATTTTAAACCGGACCTGTTGGGGGTGTCCGCCGGGTTTGATGCCTATAAGGACGATCCGATTGCTCAGGAACTGCTTGATATCGTGGATTTTCACTGGATTGGGCAACAGGTTGCCGAGCTAGGGACACCCGCGTTTCATGTGCTTGAGGGCGGCTACAGTGACCGCTTGTCTGAACTGGTTCAGGCCTATTTGTATGGGCTTCATGGCGTATCTGTTGGGTAAATGTCACTGAATGGTTTCGATTTTGAAAGATATGCTAAGGCACATTTCCAAGCAAGATAGCCTTGCCAAGATTGGTTGCTTGGTTTCTTCTAGTTACCTTATCAGTTATGGATGAGTCAGAATCAACGCCCATGAGTTATGTACAGCGCTTGCTGCCTTGCGTTTTAGGTGCGGTATCGCTGGTGCTTTTTTTCCTGACGATGAGCCATTCGGCGACATTTGCCAGCTTGTCGGAAGTAGCAAAAGTGACCGGCTGGGACTGGTCCCCCAAGGTAAACGGTCCGGTGTTTTATCTGCTCACTCTACCCATCACTTTATTGGGCGAGGGTTCAAGGATGTTTGCCTTGAATGCCCTGACGGTGTTGATGGCGGCGTTCACCTTATACAACCTTGCAAGGTCCGTATCTCTGTTGCCGCACGATCGAACCCGTGATCAGCGGATCCGGGAACAGAGTGATTTTTCGCTGTTAAGCATTCCTCTGGCCTGGGTGCCTCCGGTTTTTGCCGTGTTGGTCTGCGGTTTGCAACTAAGTTTCTGGGAACACGCAACCGCAGCAACGGGGCAGATGATTGATTTGTTGATGTTCGCGTATCTGATCCGTTGCTTACTGGAATATCGCATTGGTGAGGAAGAAAAGTGGATGAGCCGTTTTGCGTTCGTATATGGGATTTCCATCACCAACAACTGGGCAATGATCGGTTATTTTCCTTTGTTTCTGGGGGCGGTCATCTGGATCAAGGGATTGAGTTTCTTCAATGGACGCTTTCTGCTGAAGTCAGCCGGTTTGGGATTGTTGGGGCTGTGTCTGTACTTTCTCCTGCCTTTGGTGGTTTCTTCCCAATTTTCGGATTCTGCCGGGATGATGGATTTCCTGAAGCTTCAATTGGGGAATCAGAAGGCCATCATCGTCGGATTCCGAAAGAGTGTCGTGATGGTGCTTGCTTTGACCTCGATTGTTCCAGTGATGGCCATCGGTGTCAGGTGGCCTTCTTCGTTCGGAGATACAAGTGCCGCCGGAGCGATGTTGACCAATTTCATGTTCCGGTTGATTCACCTGGTTTTTCTGGGGGCTTGCCTTTGGGTTGCTTTTGATCCTCCCTTCAGCCCTCGTGTTCGGGGTTTGGGGGTGCCTTTCCTATCTTTCTACTACCTGGGGGCCCTGGCTGTGGGATATTATTCCGGTTATGCTCTGCTCGTATTTAATGATGCCGCAGTGCGGAGTCGGTCGCGAAGGAATCGTTCGGGGGGGAGCGGTAAAATGGTTGGAATGCTTTGTCAGGGAATGATACTCGTGGCGGCCGTTGTGGTTCCCGCGGGATTGATTGTAAAGAATTATCCTGCCATTCGCCTGACCAATAGTGATTTGCTGCCACGGTTCGCCAGCGCGATGCTGAGTGGTTTGCCCAAGGAGAAATCGTTTCTGATCACCGACACAGGAGTGAGAGCGATGTTGGTGAAAATGGGGCTTACCATGTCTCCGGATCACGATGCCGGCAATTACACCATTGTGGATACCTCGGTGCTCTCGAACGGGTTTTATCAGAATAGTATCCGCAGGACCATTCTTGGAGATTGGGGGAGTATTGTTTCCGCCGACAAAATCCCGCAGAGGTTCAGCATCGGGTCGGTGATGAATTTTGTCGCTTTGATTTACCGTGATTATCCGATCTATTATCTTCAAACCAGTTTCGGAGCTTACTTTGAATATGTCTACCCGGAGAGCAAGGGCTTGGTGATGCAGTTGAATGCATACGAGAGTGATAGCCCCAGTCCGTATCCTTCGGCTCTCACCGGCGAAAAAATTGCGGCCACACAGGCTTTTTGGACGGGATTTGATGAATCATTCGCGGACCTTCTGGAGGGGGTGCGCCATGGAGTGCCGGCTTGTGAAACCCTGGGGCGAATGGCTGGTCAGGAGCGGAATAATTGGGGGATTACTTTGCAACAGCATGGGCGATTGGATGAAGCCAAAGCCAGTTTTGAAAAAGCAGCCATCTATGCGCCGGATATTGTAACTCCGGAATTCAATCTGGCATCCAACGCCCGATTGCAGGCGGGTGAACCGGTCGAGGCATTGGTTTCTGACCAGCAATGGGAGGATTGGATCAATAAATTCAGGTCGATCGACGGCCTGGTCAGCGTGAATGGTGAACTGGATGAACCCCGCTACCAGTATGATTTGGGAGCCCAATTCTTTACCGGAGGGAACTATCGTCAGGCGGCATTGCGTTTCAAACGGTCCGTTGAATTGAACCCGGCCAATTTGACTTACCGATTTGCCGAAGCCAATGCTCTACTGAACCTGGCTTACCCTCAGGTATTGCTTGAAGTAATCGATGCATTGGAGAAGTCCTCACTCGAATTGGATTCATCGCAGGAAGCTGAAGTCACACGTCTGACCGCACTGGCACATTATGGCCTGGGTAATCAGCACATCGCCAACCAGAACGAAGAGGAAGGAAAGAAGCAGTTCGAACTTGCCGAAGGTTTGTTGAAGAAAGCTTTGAGTGATTTTCCCGAATCCGAAGCCATCGTTGAGACGCTGGCGCAGGTTTACTTTTTCACCCAGCGTTTCGAGGAATCCATTGCCATGTGTGACAAGCATTTGACTCTGAACGCCAACTCGATCAGTGCCCGTCAAACCAAATCCGTTGCCCAGATGCGGGCAGGGAACTTTGAAGACGCAGTGATCACCCTGACTGAAGCCCTGACGAAGAATCCAGCCAATCTGATTGCTCTGCAAAACAGAGCGATATCCTACTTGCAGCTGAATCAATTGGATGAATCATTGGCGGACTACAGGACTCTGGATGAAGCAACACCTGACGAACATCCCGCCATTCACTATGGCCTGGCTGAAATTGCCCGCTTACAGGGGAGAAAAGACGAAGCCATTGCCCGCTTTGAGGCTTACCTGAAAATTGCCGCTCCCGGAACGGTTGAATACGAAAAAGTCACACAACTGTTGGATGATCTGAAATCACAATAACCGTTCAGGGTGATTTGTATCCCGCATGTATGTTTCTCATGTCATCACCCGCCTGATCGTTGGGGGCGCGCAGGAAAATACCATCTCAACCGTTCTCGGTTTGCATGAAAAACCTGGTATCAAGGTCGATCTGATTTCCGGCCCCACCTCAACCACCTCTCCTGAAGGTTCCCTTGAAAGAACATTGGATGTCGTTCCGGGAATTCTGCATATCGAACCAAATCTGGTCCGGCAAATTTCTCCTCTGCGAGAGGTGTTGGCGTATCAGAACCTCAAGCGACGGTTTAAGGAAACCCGACCGGATATTGTTCATACTCACAGTGGAAAAGCGGGTATCATTGGTCGAATGGCGGCCTACGCCGCGGGTGTTCCTTGTATTATTCATGGGATTCATGGTCCGTCGTTTGGCCCATTTCAGGGTGCTGTCTCCAATAAAGTGTTCCTGACCGCCGAAAAAATGGCCGGACGTATCACGGATCACTTCGTCGGGGTGGCGGATGCCATGTGCCAACAATACCTGGATGCGGGTATCGGGACTTCCGGGCAGTATTCCACCATTTACAGTGGATTCGATCTGAGCGCTTTCCTTGCGGCAAAACAATCACCGGAATTAAGATCCCAATACGGGATTCAGCCAGGAGATTTTGTAGTAGGAAAAATTGCCCGACTTTTTGAACTGAAGGGTCACGATCAGATTTTTGACGTGTTTCCCGAGATGGTGAAAAAAATACCCAACATCAAGTTGCTGCTAGTTGGCGGAGGGCCTTTCAGGGAGCGTTTCGAAGTTCAACTCAATGAGATGGGATTGAGGGATCGGGTTGTTTTCACTGGATTGGTCCCGCCAACGGAAGTTCCCGGCTTGGTAGGCATCATGGACGTCTTGGTACACCTGTCACAACGGGAAGGATTGCCGCGAGCATTACCGCAGGCGATGGCGGCTGGAAAACCCGTGTTGTCACTCAATCTGGATGGTGCACCCGAAGTCTGTATCACCGATGAAACAGGGTATTTGTTGATGGGAGACGTTCCGAAAGAATTGGTCCAATCCCTCGTTTCGCTGAAAAATGATGCCGAACTCAGAAATCGTTTGGGAGAGCAGGGTCGTGTGTTGGTTAAGAAAAGGTTTGCCGTGAGTACCATGGTTGACGCGGTAGAACAGTTATATAGGAGATTGAAAGAAACGAGTGATTCATTTAAATCAACAAAAAAATAAGGAGCATTATCTGCAAACTCATATAAATTATGCCCCCTTGTTCATCGACCGGATCCCGATTCAACCACCGCCCCGTTCCAAGTATACATTCCTTGTTCGCACCTCCCCATGCGGTATTAGTCCGGTTGCCGATGTCGTCAAATCCATATTCAAAGTGTTGTCCGATCACAAGAGTGCCGTCTGACCAGTATCTTTTTCCGGAGATGACTTGTCCGAGATCATCATAGGTATACTCCCAGTAAATGCCGTCGATTGCGGTGGCGCTGGTGCGTTGGTTGGCTTCGTTATATGTGTATACCGAAGTGTATTCCAATCGTTGTCCTTAATTTGTATTTTGAGGACTGACCCCAATTGTGGTACTCTTCGCACCGATAAACCCGATGTCGTTCCCCCCCCCACTTTAAACTGTCGCCAACGATATATTCGTGTTGCCAAGTGTCTCCATATTTAAATTGAAGACGTAAATCTATCGGATTGTGGCAAAATGGGCAGTGACTATGGATAATTAAGATATTAAATGCGCTCATTAAAATCCTTCTACTGTGGAAGTGTATTTGGGGTCAGCCCTCAAATTGAAAATTAACCATATCTGGTCAATCAGTGGGACGCAGTGAAATCCGTTTTCACCTTCAATCTTTTTACTTGTTTTGTTTTTTGAGGGCTGACCCCAAATGCTTTGCTGTTTGAGCCTGGAAATCAGTAGCAGGCACCACTCGTTCCGGGGTCTTTAAACTGACAAAGGTCAACCCCTTTTTCGATTGAAGCCAAGCCGTGCGCTTCTTTGTGCCGGGCAGTTTCCTCAGCTCCGCTTCAACCGTGTCGTAATCCACCGATTCAAACAAAAAAGTGCGACCTTTGATCGTTTTCCACTGTTTGCCGATCGGAGCGCTGAAACCGCCTGAGACCGTGTCCCGTTCACTCTGCCAAAACGCTTTTCCCAAACCGATGCTCAACTCTCCAAACCTCAGGTCCTCATCCAGCAAATCCGGCTCCGCCATGCGCGAACGAAGATCTGCATCCGCCACCCTGCGCTCCAGCACACGAGAGGACTTGGCAGGTTGCGGCGCGTCAAACCACTCCGTGATCACCTCCAGCCGGGAAGTCAAGTCCGGCAGACCAAACCTCGAAGGAGCCGGCGGGTTTTCACGCAGGATGACATCCTGCTCCAGGCCGGTCAGCGAATAGGTGTAAAGGACATCGGCCCTGACCCCGTCAAACGCGTCCTCATACAGCAACTGATCCTCGCCAACCAACTTACCCTTGGAATCTTTCAGTTCAGCCACCACCACGCTGCGTCCCGACAAAGCATCAAAATATCCCAGACCAATTACTGAAGCCTTGAGCCTCACCCCATCCGGCGCCAGGATATCCACCGCGCCGAGCGTGTTGAGATTATTGGCAAACACCACCTGTTGTTGCCCCTCGTTGGCAACGGCCCCGCCACGACGCGATTTGATCTTCGCCTTGGAATCTTTCCACTGCTTCTTCTTTGAATCCCAGTAATGCAACCCTGATCCCAGCTCAGTGTAGTTGCGCACCACTTTCTCCTTGGATCCGTCCTCCAATTCGATTGTCTCGGGCATTTGCCACACGCGGTGATTGGCACCCCGTTCGATTACCTGAAACGTGGATTTCTTGCGATCCAACTCAAACCTCTCGATAGGGCGGGCAGAAGTTGGGACACCGGGAGAAGCTCCCTGTGCGTGCGAAACGGTTTTGGACCACACACAAAGCCCAGACAACAACAAGCTGAAGCGAATAGAAACAGAACAAAGACGGTTCATAACAAATGATAAGATTAAAATGAAAAGTTCTCTCGGACGCAGGTAGCCAGAAGAAACGGGTGAATCCGAGAAACTCAGAAAACAAGCCACGAAAACCCCGAAGTGCGTCCAAAACGTATGGTGCCACCGAATCCTATTACAATAAAAAAATTCGTTTCTGGGATCCTTTAGTCATTTATAAGATTAGATTTACAAACACTTTTCGGATTTTAGAAGTTTTGAAATATATCCTGACACACCCTCCTTAAGCGGTCGGAAAGTTAAAAAACACCAATAAAATCCATGAATCCGATATAAGCGTTAAACCACCACCAAAAAGCCTGGCGGATTTTCAACAAAATCATGACAATTGGATTATACCGCAAAAAAAAACGATGAATGCCCAGAAGCATCGGAGTCCCAATGCCGTGCTTCTGATAGGTGTGAATCGGTGAAATTCGTTACCGATGGGTTGATGAGTTGGGGGGATAAAAAGGATCGCCATGAAAAAAGGCGAGTGGATGTTCCACCTTGCTGTTGAAGATTTGCTTGGGATTGAGTAGTTCTAGGGGATGCGGTTTATTGGAACCATCATTGAAAAGCTACAGCGTCATCCCAAACGGATTGTTTTTCCGGAGGGGCATGAGCCTCGGGTGTTGCAGACCGCGAGGCAGTTTCATGCTTTGAGGCTGGGGGTGCCGATCCTTTTGGGAGATCGGACACGGATCAAGGAAGCCGCTTCGGCCCTGGGGCTTGGGTTGGAGGGGATTCGTATCATTAATCCGGAAACCAGCGAGGATCTTGATAATTTTTCCGATCGATATTTGAAGCTTCGGCAGGATAAGGGCGTCACGGAAGAGTCGGCTCATCAGACGATGTTGCAGCCAAATTATTATGGTTCCATGATGGTGGCCATGCATCAGGCGGATGGTTTGATATCGGGCACAGCTGAGTATTCCGGGAGTGTGTTACGTCCTTTGTTCCGCATTATCAAAGTTGCTCCCAATACTTCGACAGCTTCCAGTTGTATGATTATGGAGGTCGAGGATACGCGTTTTGGCGACAATGGTGTGTTGTTTTTGGCTGATTGTGGCGTGATCCCTGACCCAAGTGCGGGACAACTGGCTGATATTGCCTTTTCCACCGCCAATCTGGCGAAGCATCTGTTGGGGACCCGACCACGAGTTGCCATGCTTTCGTATTCTACAAAGGGAAGCGCTGATCACCCGAGCATTCTCAAGATCCGGGAAGCAACCAAACTGGCCACGCAGAAAGCGGCTGCAAATGGTCTGGTGGCTGATTTCGATGGGGAAATGCAAGTGGATGCAGCTCTTGTAGCCGATATTGCCAAGGTGAAATCAAATGAATCACTAGTTGCTGGGCAGGCTAATGTTTTGATATTTCCTGACTTAAATTCCGGAAACATTGCCAGCAAGTTGTTGAAACACATATCGAGAGCTAATGCATACGGGCAAATATTGTTGGGGCTGGATCGTCCTGCAGCGGATGTTTCACGCGGATCGAATGCGCATGATATTCTGGGTGTATCGGCAATCGTTGGGCTTCAATCGATCGAATACAATGCGCTGTTTCCCGGGGCTGGCCAGATTTTGCCTGGGGACAGGTCCGAAAATGCGTCCACACCCTCAACCTGATTCACGACACTCACTAAACGACAGGGTTATCCTATGAAAAACATTGTCACTCCACGCGTTTTTATTGCCGCCACTCGTCAGAATGACGGCAAGACAACCACGTCCCTGGGCTTGCTTTCTGCTCTCAGGAAATATTATCCGAGGATTGGCTACATCAAGCCGGTAGGTCAGCGGTTTGTTGAAGTAAAAGATTACAAGATCGATGAGGACTCCTTTCTGATGGACAAGGTGTATAGCCTGAACTGTCCATTGCCAGAAATGAGTCCGATTGCCGTTGCTTCCGATTTTACCAGAAATTACCTTAAATCCTCCAATCAGGAGCCGCTGGTCAAAAGGGTTTGGCAGGCTTTTGATCGTGTGGCCTGGGAAAAAGATTTTGTGTTGTGCGAAGGAACAGGTCATGCCGGTGTGGGATCTGTCTTTGACCTCTCCAATGCAACCGTTGCCCGTATTCTCAATGCCAAAGTCGTGCTGGTGACGCAGGGGGGGATCGGACGTCCAATTGATGAAGTGGCCTTGAATCAGGCCCTTTTTGAAAAGGACGGCGTTGAGATCATTGGTGTCATTCTGAACAAGGTGAGGCAGGATAAAGTGGAATACATCACCGAGTTTGCTCGCAAAGGACTGGAGCGAAAAGGGCTTCGCCTGCTGGGGGTCATCCCGCATCAGCGGATGCTTTCCAGCCCGACCATGGAGTTGATTCGGGACGAACTGAAAGCAAAGTCTCTCAATAAATCCACACAGATTCACAATATCGTGGACAATGTCGTGGTCGCCGCCATGAGTGCCCCCAACGCCCGCAAATTCTTCAAACCCGGATCGCTCATGATCATGCCGGCGGATCGGGAAGACCTGATCGAGACGGCTGCCATCCCGTTTGAAAATGGAATTCCAACGAAGTTATCAGGCATCGTATTGACGGATGACATTGAGCCATCCAAGCGGGTGATGGACATTCTTCGTCGCATGCCTTACCCGATCCTGATTACCAAAGAGGACAGTTATCAGGTGGCCTCAACCGTGCATGATTTGATTGTTAAAACCCGTCCCGGAGACGGCGCCAAGATTGCTTTGATCCGTGATCTGGTAAAGACTCATGTCGATGTCAGCAGCATTGTCGACCGAACGGTTCGTTCTTATTAACTCAATGATCCAATGAATTCTTTTCAAGTTCCAACGCAGGGGCATTTGAAGTCTCTGCCTGTCTATCAACCTGGTCGCCCCATCGAGGAAGTGGCCCGCGAGTTGGGGATTCCTTTTGGTGAGATCATCAAATTGGCTTCCAATGAGAACCCTCTGGGCCCATCGACCAAAGCTTTGGAAGCCATTCAGAAGGCGGCAAAGCAGGCGCATTTGTATCCGGATGGGAATGCTTTTTACCTCAAACAGCGCATGGCCGAGCGTCTGAATGTCTCCAGGGAATCCATTATTTTCAGCAATGGATCCAATGAGTTGATTGAGTGGATAGGGCATTTGCTGCTGGATGAACATTCCAATATTGTGGTGTCGCAATATTGCTTCGCCATTTATCCCATTGTGGCCGCCATGTTTGGAGCTCGATCAAAAGTGGTCCCTGCTGTTGACTATGGACATGATTTGAAGGCAATGGCCGAAGCGGTGGATGATCAGACCAAAGCTGTTTTTGTGGCCAACCCCAACAACCCTACCGGCACCCTGGCCTCGACGCAGGAGGTAATGGATTTTCTGGATCGCATTCCGGATAACGTCCTGATTGTCATGGATGAAGCCTATTATGAATTCCTGGCTCAACCAACCGACCTGCTTCCTCTGGTCAGAGAGAGGAGTAAGCCAAATCTATTCCTAATGAGGACGTTTTCGAAGATTCACGGATTGGCGGGATTGCGTGTGGGCTACGGTGTTGGTCATTCTGAGTTTATTCAGGTGATGGAAAAAGTTCGCCAGCCCTTCAATGTGAATGCTTTGGCGCAAGCCGGTGCTCTGGCGGCTTTGGAAGATGACAACCATGTGAGCCAGACCCGGGAAATCAACCAGCAGGGAATTGAGTTCTTCCAGAAGCAATTTGAAGCGAAAGGACTCGAGTATGTGCCTTCGTTTGCCAATTTCGTGCTGGTTAAGGTAGGGGAGGGAAAACGTGTGTTTGAGGCCTTGCAGAAACAGGGGGTCATTACACGCCCTATGGCAGGTTATCAATTACCCGAATGGATTCGTATCAGCATCGGAACTACGGCGGAAAACAAGCGGTGCATGGAGGCATTGAGCAAGGCGCTTGATGGGGAGGGGGCAAGCTGATTGCCAAAAGTGTTTGCGTATAAGGGCTCGCTGATGCTTCTTATTCTCACGCCTGTCCCGATGAATCCGGACTAGAGGCGCAGTGACGCAGAAGTTTTTCTGAAATTACTTATGAAAAGCCTTCTAGCCTTTCTTCGTGTCCTCGCAAGTTTATTCATCAAATTCAGTTCTCTTTGGCCCGGTAGTTGAAAAACGCTTTGGGGAACCATCGCCGTAGTGCTGCGAAAGGCAATCGATCTGTCCAGAACGATGCTCTGGGTGGTATGGGATGCCTGGACAGGCGGGGTAGTTCCTGGATACGATTCAAGAATGCCATGAATTTCACATGGTATTTATCCTCTGCATACTCGTTGCTGATGGAAATCCCTTTATTCCGAGCTTGCTCCGCATTCTGATGAGGCATTGCTTGCCATTTCTTTAATGTCTTTGCGATCGATGCGTAGTCCTCCGGTTGGTAGAGAAGGTCCGGGTGGATGGATTCCACCACTTTATCGCCTCCGCATTGAATCCGGGGAAAAATGGGGATGCATCCCGCATTCAGGGCTTCCTGCATGGCCAGTGGAGAACCTTCGAAATCACTGGTGTAAACCACATAATCCCAAGTGGACAGGACGCGCCAGTAATCCAATCCGGACTGTCTGCCGTTAAAAAGGACGTTTCGCTTGTCTTGAAATGCCTGTTTCAACTCTGCTTCCGCTGTGCCGCTGCCAAGGAACTCCAGTTCGAATGGGATCTGTTCCCTCTCCAGAACTTTCACCAGAGGAATGAAACGTTCGACGCGCTTCTGCAAGTGATCCACCCTGCCGACAAAACCCAATCGTATGGGGCGGTTTTCCATGGGGGCCCGCTGGGTTTGGAATTCTGGGGGACAGGTTTTAATTGGAACAGGAAGATGGATGGCTCGTTCTGAGTCGAGTGAAGGGATGTGTTTTGTTGCTAGATCCGCAATGTCCTGACTGTCACAGAATACGCCATCCAGAAAACCATCCAATTGGCTCAATTGATGTTCTAGATGCGGCCAATGGGAGTGGATTGCTCCGATTCTGAGTGAACATGAGTCCAAGTCGGCGAGAAAAGCCATGCCCCAAAGATCATGGTAAACACAGCAGTCATGGGCGGTGCCAGATTCATTTTTTTTGAATGCTTTCCTTGCTTTCCGGATATTTGTCCATCCATTCCATTGCAGGCCACTGACAGGTAGCTTGCCGCTGGATTGTTTCTCATCGAAATAAGCCAGGAGCGATGTGTTCAGGCCGGCCTTGGCGTCATGAGTCAGATGGGTGTTCAGGATGGACTGGACCCCTCCCAGACTGGAAAAGTGGGTAAAATAATGGCGAATATTCATCGATCCCTTATGAAACCGTCACTCCATGGGGGAGAGCCGAGGATTGAAAAAAGAAAAACCCCGGAGCGATGGACGTCCTGAGACGGTATCTCGATCCGGGGTGTGTGAAATCATGGTTCGAACCTTAAACGGCAGCGTCGGATTCCAGAAAGCCTTGTAGCTGGCGAATGCGGGTTGGGTGACGCAACTTGCGCAAACCCTTTGCCTCGATCTGGCGGATACGTTCGCGTGTGACCTTGAATTGTTTGCCAACTTCTTCCAGGGTGCGTGCATAGCCATCGTGCAGGCCGAATCGCAGTTCCAGGATCTTGCGTTCACGTTCGGTGAGTGTCGTCAGGACATCGTTCAAACGTTCGCGCAACAGTAGGTGACTGGTCATGTCGGAAGGATTTTCCGCAGACTTGTCTTCGATGAAATCACCAAAGTTGGCATCACCACTGTCACCGACCGGGGATTCGAGAGAAATCGGTTGCTGGGCCATCTTGAGCACTGCGCTGACACGATCCACGGGCAGATTCATTTCATCAGCGATCTCTTCCGCGGTCGGCTCGCGACCGAATTCCTGCAGCAACTGCTTTTGCACACGCATCAGCTTGTTGATGATTTCGATCATGTGGACCGGAATACGGATGGTGCGGGCCTGATCCGCGACAGATCGTGTGATGGCCTGGCGGATCCACCAGGTGGCGTAGGTTGAGAATTTGTAACCCCGGCGATATTCAAATTTCTCCACCCCCTTCATCAGTCCCATGTTTCCTTCCTGAATCAGGTCGAGGAAGGACAGACCTCGGTTGGTGTATTTTTTTGCAATGGAGATCACCAGTCGGAGGTTGGCTTCGACCATCTCCGTTTTAGCCTGATGGGCCTTGGCTGCAAATTCCTTCAGTTTTTCATAGGCCTCGAGGTAATCCGCATGAGGCATACGCACAAAGGCTTCAAGTGCCTGGATTTTCTGTTCCTCCATCTGGATGTAGGATTGCTGATGAGTAGAGGATTTCTGACGACTGAGATCGGTGATCAGATCCAGACTGGCATGGATTTTTTCGAAAATATTTTCCGTCACAAGCGTCATTTCCTCAATGACTTTTTGCTTGTAATAAAACTTGGCGAACATGTTCTGCAACTTTTTGTCCGCTTTCAGGAATTCACCGTGGTACTTTTCTTGTGTCTTTTTGCTGCCAGCTTTCTGCCAGGCAGCGTATTTTTCGTCAACCAGTTGGTCCTGCTCCCGCACTTGTTTCACCAGTCGGCGCAGGTATTTGAGATGCTTGTCCCGGCTATCGATTTTTTTGTCCAGGATCACCCGGTCGAAGCGTTCTTTCGGAGGCTCGGCGATGAGCTTTTCGGCCAGAGCGATATGCTCTTTTCCTGCAAATCCCATGCTGTAAACGATTTTACGTTGAGCGATTTCCGCGTCTTCGATGCGTTTGCAAATTTCAACTTCCTGTTCACGGGTGAGCAGGGGCACCTTGCCCATCTGCTTCATGTACATGCGAACGGGATCATCCAGAATATCCAAACGGCCGGCGTCCTCCTCATCGTTCTGGTCGTTTTTCTTGATGCGTTCGACTTCCGCCTGATCGACGATTTCGACGTCCAGGTTTCGCAATCGGTTGTAAACTTCTTCCAGATCTTCCGGGGTAATGACTTCTTCAGGGAGTACCTCGTTGATGTCCCCATAGGTCAAATAGCCCTGTTCCTGTGCCAGGCTGAGCAGTTCCTTGACGTATTCGGTCAGGTTGACGCCGGATTTGCCGGCTGGAGGAGTCAATTCTTCCAGTTCAGCTTCGGTCTTGGATTTTCCCTTGCCCTTTGCCTTGGCTTTCGCTTTGGCCTGCCGCTGGATCTCTTCCAGGATGGATTTTGTGCGTGCTAAAGCCTCTTTATCTGCGGCTGTTTTTTTGGCTTTTTTCGCTTTGGCGGATACTTTCTTGGCGGCTGCTTTGGGTTCTTTGGCAGCGGTGGAAGCCTTCTTGGGTGTCACCGCTTTCTTTGCCTTGCTTGCGGGGCTCGCTGCGGCGCTTGCGGTGGCTTTGGTCGTCTTCTTGGCAGGTGCTTTCTTGGCAGCTTTGCTCGCCTTGGCTTTTACAGCTGCTTTTTTAGCGGAACTTCCTGTGGTCGTGCTTTTTTTGGCTTTGCTGGCAGGAGTCTTTTTGGCCGCAACCACCTTGGCTTTGCCTGTGCCGGTAGCTTTCTTGGGCTTGGAGGCTTTGGTAGCTTTCTTGGTTGCAGTACTTGCCTTCGCCTTTTTGGGGGCGGATTTGGACTTGGCGGTTGTTGCCTTCGCCTTTTTGGTGGCGGATTTGGACTTGGCGGTTGTTGCCTTCGATTTTTTGACCATATGGATTAACTGATAATACTCAATCCCGCATTGATTCCCTCGCGGGTGACATTCACGGATTAATTTGCGCCTTGATCTACGTTTTGTATTGCGAATATAAACAAAAAATTCCGTCCAACAAGGGACGAAAATCAAAACTTTGAATTAGGTCAAAGGCTCCGGACAGGTAATCCCGTTATCAGGGGGTATCGCGGCTGGTGTTTCCCTTGCAAGGTGTGTTTTTGCAAGCTTGGCCGCCTTTTTCGTTTTTGCCATTCCTATCGCCTCGGACGCTTTCCGCCTGGTGTGTCGCTGTCGTGTTAGCTCACTTTTGCCAAACGAAATACTGATCAATACTGTGGCAAGTGTTGGAAATCAAGCTCTAGATTGAAAAAAATGATCCTTTTTAAACTGCTCGTGTCTGTTTCCTGGTTCCCATGAGGTTGTAATAGACTTATCCGGACCCTTTTTACGAGTTCCGTGTCCGTTCTGTATGCTTTGCCTCAAGGGGGGCGACGCGGGTCATTATTCTACGGTTTGCCACTGAATATCCGTCGTTGGAAAACGTTCGATTATTCTTAATTGGAATTGCTCCACCCAGTAAGGCCAATGGATTGATTTTAACAGTGCCATTCCTTGATTCAGGAGTGAAATATCCCCTTCGTCTTCCCGAATCAAAGGCACCAATCGGTCCAACGCCTTGCCAAATGATGACTTTCTCTGGTCTTCCCATATCTCCACCTGCCGGTATTCTCCTTCGCTTGTATCAGTCCATGTTCTCAACTCATCCAATGCGGACTGAAATTCAGGTGTTTTTTCCCCGGAAACGGATTCCTGCAGGGCAAGCGCCCTGGTCTTGCGGTGAAGCAAATCCAGATAGGTATCCCGAAGTTCCTTCATGGCATTGTTCAGCTTCTTGTCTTTTTCAGTTTTCATCTGCCTGCGCATGGAAAAGTGATCCCGGATGGTCCGGGTGTCGATTTTGTTCAACATCTTGTCCAGGTGGAGGATGAGTGATGTTGGATTCGATGTGATTTCACCTGCGTCCAGATGATCCAACATGATAGTATCGAGTTCTTCCGAGAAGGGGTGTTTTTTACTCAATCGTTCGTACAGTGAATTGAATGTTTCGATGCTGGAAGGATTACTGCCAAGCATTCTCAGGTGGTCGATGCTGGTTTTCCAGATTGCCTCATCCAAATCCTGGTTCGAATCTGCATGCTTGGTGCCGTTTTTTGGACCTTGAACGCTTGGGGTGGGGATCCACGTGACGGATGTGTTCAATGTCGCTCCATGATGTTGGTCGCTATCCAGCCACTGGAGGTTTCCCGTGAAAGCTGAAACATGATCAGAGCTTGTTTGACCCGATTCATCCTGGCCCTTGATAAACAACCAAAGATTTTCCGTTTCGCCCCGATCAAAGGTTCGCCAGGGATTCCCGCCGGGTTTCAGTGAGGCTGCGCTGGTCAGCGAAGTTTTGATTTGGATGGGGATAGTTTTGTCAAGGCGCTGAAGCAATGTCAGCGGCATATCCTCCATGGCTTCCAGCAACTCCTGGTCATCATGCCAAATACGCAGAGTGAGAGTGAGGGGCCCTTTTTCAACATCAACCGGATCCGCCCAGGAATCATCCTGAATCAACAAGCGTCCATGCTCATCTTCAAGCCGCCAAAGGAGTGAGCTGTATGGAGAATCGTACAAGACTTCAGACAGCCCAAACCACTTTGGAGTGATGGGCTGCTCAAGGGAGTTTTCCCACTGGTAAACGAGTTCTAAAACGGACAGAGGCTCGTCATCGACCAATAAGTCTCTCGGATCCATTGATGTCTTGATCGAATGATGGGTCGGTTTTAATGAAAGGTTGCGGCCGGTCAGGTTGCCACGTGGTTTGAGATGGATTTGATTTTGGATGCCTTGTGCGGATAGTGGAACAACGGTATCACTGGCAGGGATCACAATCGATTCCTGAAAGTTTCCGACTCCCCTGAATCGAATCCTCACTTGCAGATCCATTTCACTGCGATTGGACCAATACGATGCGAAGGTCCATTCCATGGTTCGATTGCCGGTCACCGGGATGCTGCCCTGGTATTCGGAAAGATCTTCGGTCCAGATATACCGTTTCCATTCATGTTCATTGAAACGTTTTTCAGGTTCCAACTGAGTGGTGTGCAATGCCAGCCGGTCCAGAGGTGCCGATGTCTCGCCTTCAATGGTGAACTCGGCCCATTGAGCCCATGATGGTGGACTGAGAAAGTAACGGGCAACATCCCCGGGGTTCAAAGAAAGGTGGTGCCGCCAGATATGATTGGGAGAGTTTTCCGGAGTATGGGGGACGATGACATGCACGGGAATGCGAAACAATGGCGTGGCGGAATGCATGTCTCTTCCTTGAATGTATGTTGAATAAGCTCCGGGGCCCAGCTTTCTGGCATCGACTAGCACACTCACCCGTCCCCGATCCTGGTGGATCAATACGGAGTCAGGAAATTCAATCCAGTCGGCATCAGATTCCAGGGAGGCCCATACTTCGAAATGGGCTTTTTGCGCCGTGGATGCATCTTCATGAAAAATGGGTTCGATACTGATACTGTGTCGCGTGGGAACTTCAAGGTCTGCCTGCTCACGTAACAGGATGCCTCGACCGGATGATTGACTGGAATTGCGTATTTCGTAGCCCCAGAAACCATTGTTTTCCCGAGCTTTGCCGAGTCTTTCAAATGCTCCTTCAACCTGGATTAATCCGGCACCTTGAGAAAATCGATCAATCCCGGGCATGACCTGTGCTGCATCTTCCAGTGCAGTTCTGACCTGATAGGATTGCCAGGGGAGTCCTTTTTGTTTCAATCCGGACAAAATCAAAGCGACAGATCCACAGGCGTAAGGGGAAGCCATGGAGGTGCCGTTCATCTGCATGGCTGGTTGCATGCTGGCAGTTGGAACCGGAGCGATCGCTCCTCCAGGGGCGCACAAACTGACTCCCAAATCTCCATCCAGCGTCGGACCGCGGGATGACCAGGTATACAACGTGCTTTGGGGCGCGTGTGAAATGCCGTATTGCAGCGGCATCATGGAACGATGCACGTAAGCTCCGATGGCAAGGATGGAAGAGGTGGTTCCTCCCGGGGCTCCGACAGTTGACAACGCCGGGCCTGCATTGCCGGCGGAGGCGACATAAACGACATTGTGCTCCCTGACCAGTGTGGTGATCTGGTCGATCAACCACCCTTTGTTGGGAGTGGACGACGGTTCACCGTAGCTCATGTTGATCAGATCGCAATCAAGGTCCCTGACCATCCTGAGCGCCCGCTGAAGGGCGATGCCGGTTTCCATGCCATCGAGATGTGTGTCTCCAATCTTGATGGAGACAATCTGCACACCGGGCGCGATGCCGTTTCGTTCGGGCGCCTCCGGATAATAGGCTCCGATCATGCCGGCCACGTGTGTGCCGTGAGGGCTGGATGGAACGACGATCGAAAGCAGGTTGCCTTCATCATAAACATGCACTCCGAAATGCTCCAAATTGTCGGGCCCGAAACTGGCATAGGCTTGTTCCTGGGAATATTCACCCAGCAGCACTTCATCGGTCAGGTCTCCGTTGGAGTTTGTGTCGACCACCGCTTTCCATGTTTCTTCCGTTTTGAAAACCACACAGTCATAAACCGGTGAAGCCGGGGTGAAGTCTTTCTCCATTTGTTCAAGAAGATCCATCCGTGCTTCCAAATCTTCTTTCCTTGATTTCTTTTGCTCCTTTGACAATGCCTGATCGGACTCCAGATCATCGAGTGCGGTTTCAATGGATGCTTTGTAAGTCTCGTTGGTTGCCTGCATTTCTTTGCGAATCTCCTGTTTGTAGAGATTCCACACTGAACCACTCATCAGGTCCGCTGCCCGAACCTTTCCCAGATGAAAGGTTCGATCCTGTTTCAACCAATCGGGAGCCAGTTTCAGGGTGCGTCCGGTCAGGCCTTCGAGCGTTCCGGCATCCGATGCCGTGGCTGTTTTGCTCGTGTCCACATCGCCGCTTCCGGTTGCGTCCAGAATATCGATTATTTTCGGAAGGCCCTGAGTCGTTTTTTGCAATCCAGCTGCTCCAGGGTCCACACCTGAATCCAGCACGGCGACCCGGATGCCCCGCCCGTCATAGTCTGCATGTTTCTCGAGAAAGGAACGCACTCCCGTGATGTGTTTGGGGAGGAATCCCTCATGCGTGGATGTGTCGGCTCCCATCGCTGAGTCAACAGGGATAAGGACTGTCAACAAAGCCAGTGTCAAACCGTGATGCAAGGCAGGTATCTGTGATAGGATGTTTCGTGGCATTGCATTGGTCTTAAACGATGGTTGCTTTAGAATCAACTACTTACTTGATTTCCGGATGTGGGTGACCATGGCTGTTTCTGGACGTCCCGCATGGTGCCAAGGAGGGATGAAGCATCCATGGGCCTTGCATGTGAATGGGCCGGTTGGATCATTTGCAATAGACGCCGGGTTGCGGATAGAACATCCATTTCCCCGTAAAATCGGTCTCTCAAGAAGTGAATGCACTTCATGCATAAAAACCCATCGAACCATTGAAAAAATCGACGCTGGTAGGAATCAAAACCTGCTGTTCCAGTGATGCAGGACTCCCAACTGCTCCAACCGTCAATCGAATCCAGGAATTCCAACATGTGCGGTGCCACCCGAGCTTTCGGGACTCTTTGATCATCGGGAGTATTAAATGGATTGTGATGATGGATCAGCTGAAAGAATTCCTTCAGTTCCAACATGGCATTCCATGGATAAGTCGGGAAACGTTCCTGACCCCGGTATTTCGAAACAGCGCGTCCGGTGCCGAAGGGAACCCTGTCAGAGGGGCGTGGTGAAGGGTGCACGGTTGTCTCGGTGAGTTCTGTGAAATGCCCCAACGGAATAATTTTGTGGAGAAAATAAAAATCTTCCCCGGCTTTACGCCGGTTCATGCCGCCCTGTGCCATATAAACCGGAGCCCGGACCGCCATCGAAGAACCAATAGTGTGGTACGCATGGGGGAAGCCTGCAAATCGAAGCGCCTGCACATAGTATCTCAAGTGCAATTCGTAGAGTCCTGCCGTCTCATAAATATCCGGTGGCATATCGCCGGACAATGGATGCTCGAAATGCAGACTGCATCCCGGAGTTTTGGGGTGCGTGCGAAAATGGGATTCAAGGGCGCTGAGGTAGTTGGGTTCACAAATGCTGTCCGCATCCAAGCCCACCACGAAACCGTCCTCCAGATGGCCCGCTTGATCGAGTCGATGCAATGCCTCATCCATGCCGATCTTGCGAGCCAATCCTACGCCTGCGTGTTTGGGCGGGAGATCCAGGGCTTCAATGACGTGCATCCGGAGTTTGTCGGAACTGTGTTCTCTTGTGAAAGCTTTGATGTCATCCAGTGCCTGACCTTGTTCATTGAGGATTTCCTCACCCGCCGAGGAACTGGCGTTCACCACCACCAGCACTTCAAACGAACCTTTCGTCGGAGCGCATTGCGTCAACGATCTTAAAGTGGATGCCCAATCGGGTTCCAGATAACAGGGGATGACGATCACTCCCGTCAAGGTTTCTGCAGGGGGAACGTCGAGAATGGATTGTTTGCCGTGAAAACGGGCGAGGTATCTTTCCAATCTTGAATCAGGCATGAATATCTTGATTGATGTGCTTCGTCGTTTTTTTTCAGAGTGTCCTGTGTTTGAGGACAGGACTGTATCCTGAACCGGTCCGTTTCAAAATGTTATTTGGAGGGTTTTTCCAATTGTTGTTTTTCCATTCCTGTGAATAATGCCGCTTATGAATCCACGCTTATTGATTTCGCAAATCCTCAGGGGCAAGACTTTGGTGTGTGCCACCTTATTGTTGAGTTTCTTAGGACTTACATCCGGCTTGATGGTGAATGGTCAGGATTTTTCAAGATGGGAAGATGCCATTTCGAAATTTGAGGCTGCCGACAAGGAACAGGCCCCGGTCAAAAACGGGGTGCTGTTTCTGGGGAGTTCGAGTATCCGGATGTGGAAGTCGGTGGCGGAGGATTTTCCGAATCATGAGGTCATCAATCGTGGTTTCGGGGGATCCACACTGCCCGATTGTATCCATTTCTTTGATCGCCTGGTGAAACCATATGCGCCTTCCACCATTGTGTTTTATGAGGGGGATAATGATGTGGGGCGCGGTGATTCCGCTCGGACGGTTTATGAGAATTTCAAAACATTCGCCGCGATGGTGGAGGAGCATTTGCCCGAGACCAAGCTCATCTTCATTGCCATCAAGCCAAGTATCAAGCGTTGGAATCTGGCTCCTGAAATGAAAAAAGCCAATCGCATGATTCAACATTATGTCTGGCTGAACAAAAAACTTGGTTTTGCGGATATCTGGGACCCCATGTTGGGGGATGATGGAAAACCTCGTCCGGAATTATTTCTGGAGGACGGGCTCCATATGACCCCCAAAGGGTATGAGATCTGGACCAAGGTTGTTGCGGCAGAGCTTTGAAATCCCTTATGTGATGTGATTCCTGGTTGCCCTTCTGTGTTGCCGTTGATTGCGAGCACTTTTTTGTTCTCGCACAAAGCCACCAAGACACAAAGCCATGAAATTTTTTTCAAAACCTGACTAGGGATCCTTAGGATTTCTTTGTGCCTTGGTGTCTTTGTGTGAGAACAGAAAAAACTGAATGCTGTTAAGGACCGACGGTGGCCACGGTCATGCGGTCGTTTGCGAAGTAGGTCTGTGCGGCTCTTTGGATGTCCTCCAGGGTGACTTCCTGGATGGCCTGGTCCTCGTTTAAATGGTTTTGATAACCGAGGCCGTAAAGCTCGTCCAGTGCCGAGTTCATCGCCAGGTTCCCCAGGTCTTGACGGGCGATTTGTTTTTGCCCGAGCAGCTTGGCTTTGGATCGGTCCAGTTCTTTCTGGGTAATGCCTTCAGTTTTTATTTTTTCAAATTGTGCCAGAAACTCGGCCTTGACCTGTTCCACGTGTTCCGGAGAGGTGCCGGCGTAAAAACCGAAATACCCGGGGACCAATCCGGGCATGTGCTGTGCGCCGACATAATAGGCGAGTCCAAGTTCATCCCGGATGCGCATGAAGAGTCTGGAACCCAGATCGCTGCATGTTTCCTGAATCAAATCCAGAGCATAGCGATCTATGTCAAAGAACGTGGTTCCTTTGAAACCAAACACCACCACGGCCTGTTTCTTGTCGCATTTTTCTGAAACCTCCCGCTCGTGGATCTCGTTGCCGCCTTGTCCGGCCGGTGGTTGGACCGGATCGCATTCAGGTGCGTCTTCCCACCATTTCAACAGTGAATCTTTCATTTGATTCACATCAATGTTCCCGAACACAGCGGTTACCTGGTTGCCTGGAATGACCAGTTTCTTGAAATGGGATTGGACGGTGCCGAGTTCCAGTGATTGAACGGAGGTTTCTTCTCCGGAGGTGCTCAGTCCGTATTGTGTTTCTCCGAATAATCCTCGGCGCATGATCCGGAAACATCGGCTCAGCAGGTGATCCTTTTGAGACCGGATGCCCGCGAGTTGCACTTGACGTTCCCGTTCCATCTCCGGTTCGGGGAAGCCTGTGTTCCGCAGGATATCTTGAAGGGTTTCCATCCCGAAGACCGCATCCTGGTTCAGCACTTCTATGTTTAATCCAAAACTGTTGTTGCCTGCATAGGACTCAATGCTGCCACCGACGGATTCGATGGATTCCATGAGCTGTGCCGCGTTTTGATTTGCTGTGCCTTTGAGGAGCCCTTGTCCCATCCACTGGGTGATGCCGCTGTTTTGAGGTGTTTCTTCCAGCACGCCTCCGTAAAAAACGGAACGGAGTTCCACAAAGGGCAGTCGTTTATCGTCCAGAAAGAGGACGCGCATGCCGTTGCCCGGCTCCCATTTTTCAATCTCTGATTTGTGAATGGAAGAAGCGTTGGAAGATTTTTTGGGGGTGCATCCTTCCGGGAGTAGAGCGAACAAAGTGCGGTTTTCGGGCGCCAGATATCGTTTGGCGGCTTCGGTGACCTGATCCGGTGTCAGGGATTGGACCTCCTTCAGGTAACGGTCCGAAAAATTCAAATCACGGGCCGCCATCCAGGCGCCGCCCAGGTCCTGTGCCTGGCCCTGCATGGTTTTGCGGGACGACAGGGTTGCCGAGGTGAATTGCTTGATGGTCTTGGAAAGCTCCGCTTCCGAGATGCCTTCGTCGAGTGTACGGTCAATTTCTGCTTGAAGCGCATCCATGACCGGCGTGAACTGGTCGCCATCAAACACTACGCTGGCTCCAAAAAGTCCGGGTTTGCCAGGGTTATAGGTCCAGGCATCAATGGCATGAACGATGCCGAGTTCTTCCCGGAGGCGTCGGTAAAGGCGTGAACTCCTGCCGCCGCCCAACAGAATGGACAAGGCTTCCAGTGCTGGGAGGTCCTTGTGGCGAATGTCCGGTATGTGCCAGGACACATGGGCATGCCCCAGTTCAATGGGGGATTCTTCGATGCGCTGTCTGGGAGAAAGCTGACGCGGTTCCGGCAGGATGTAGGGTGGTTCCAATGGACGGAATGGGGCGTCCTTGTATGCTTCACAGATTTGGGACATCACCTCATCGATGTTCATGTCGCCCACCACGACGAAGAACTGGTTCGAAGGGGTGTACATGGTCTGATAATAGTCGTAGACGTCCTCCCTTCGGATACGATTAAAGACATCCGGGTAACCAATCACGGTGTAACGGTAAGGAGAATGAAGGTAGGCCGTTTCAAACAGGCCGCGACCGGAGCGTCTGGATGGGTCATCGTGGTTCATGTCCATCTCACGTCGGATGACGTCCAGTTCGCTGATTAATTCATCTTCGGGCAAGGTGGCATGTTGCATGATATCGGTGAGGATATCCACGGCCACTTTGGTTCCGGACGCGGGTGCGTTGATGTAGTAAACTGTGCGGTCAAAGGAGGTGTAGGCGTTCATGTATCCACCTGCCTCCTGCACTTCCTGGTCGATGCGTCCTTTGCCTCTTGTCTTGGTCCCCTTGAACAGCATGTGTTCCAATACATGAGACAAACCGGCCCCGAGCCATTTTCCTTCGTGAATGCTTCCGGCTTCACACCATGCCTGGACGGAGACGACGGAGCTGCTTTTGTCTTCGAGCAGGATGACGGTTAGTCCGTTGGGGAGTGTGCAGAGTTGAGCGCCGGATGGCAGGATGGAGCGTGAGTAGGCTGGTGTGCTGGACATGTCAAATGGTTCATGGATTCATCTCCTCAGCCAAGCGGGCGATGCCGGCCCGTTGAGAGTGAGATGTTGGAAAGAATGGGTCAGGCCCGGTCCTTTTGCTTTTGGTTTGTTCTTGGCTTTTCCGAAGAGAAGGGAAGTCGCGTGCGGGGGAGGAAGGGTTTGCGAAATGCTTCCTCAAAATCATAAATGGACTTGAAATCCTCGCGGGTGTCGTCGGCGGTTTTGGACAGGAGTTTGCTATCGACCATATTGAAAACAATCTCCCCGAAATCTTCACATCTGGTCAGTCCCCAGTCATTGAGCACGGTCAAAGCCATGGGCCCGAACTGTTCAATGGCCAGATCGCGTATGCCTTCCAGAAGTTCTTTGCCGGAGACGTGCTGAGGTTGCTTTCGGCCGGCGGTCGGTTTATTGATCTGGGCTTGTGTGTGGTCCAGGGCGTCCCTGAGGAAATAATAGGCATCCGCCGCAAACCTTTCATCGGTCTGCGTGATCTGCTCGATGGTCTGATCAAAGTCTAAAGTCTGCATCGTTCACCTCAAGGTGCGGATTCAGAAAGTTCTGTCTGCTGTGGTTGTGAATCACGGTGATATTTCACACCATAACCCACCATCAACAAAATCAGTATCCAAAATACCGCCCACTGTTCCTTCTGGGTAAGAAAAGGCACCTCCTTTCGTTAACCTTAAAATGACGATCTGACAACAACTTCATGAAAGTTTTTCTGGCCTTGATGGCCGCCTTGCGGTCTGGTGAGGGTAGGTCATGTTGTTTGAGTATGTTTGTTCAGTTTAATTGGAACAGTCAACGCCGGGCAAAACCCGGAGGACTCTGGAAATGGATACTCCTGTTTGTGGGGTTTCCATTGCTTGAGTTGTGGTTGATTTTGAAGCTGGGGGCCGTCATGGGGTGGGGGGTGACCCTGTGGTTGATACTGATGACGGGTGTGATCGGGGGCACTTTGGCGCATCGTCAGGGTTTTGCCACCATTCAGAAAATTCAACAGGAGTTGGGCCAGGGCCGCATGCCGGCGGGAACACTGTTCGAAGGCTTGTTGATTTTAGTTGCCGGGCTGGTTCTGATTACGCCCGGTATTTTGACGGATTCCATCGGGTTTTGCCTGCTGATTCCGCCCATTCGTAAGCTGATTTGCCACAGACTGGTCAAGAAAGTCGGCAGCAAGTTTCAAGTGCCGCCCGGAGCACCGCCAGCTTCCGGTGCGCGCCCTGCACAAAACCTTGATGGGGACGATGTGATCGATGTGTGATCATTGTCTGAACACCATTGCCACATCGGTTCGTTCCTGATAGCATGCGCGCCATGCTCAAAACCGAATATATGAATTTGCAGCCAACCGAGGTTGGCATCCTGACCAGCGCTTCCACGATTTTTGCCGCCAAGGTTTCATCCGGACGGGTGGATGCCAGCAATGAGGATCAGGCCGTTGAAGAGTCGGTCGATCAAGCCATCAAATTGGCCAAACGCGTCGAACGTCTGGTGAAGACGCAGGGAGAAATGAGTTAATCCCCTGCCTGAACAGGGGTGATCCTGTTTATTTGTGAGCTGAAGCGGCTTCGGCGCAGCGGATGCCGTCCAGAGCGGCACTCACAATGCCACCCGCAAAGCCCGCACCTTCACCGCAAGGATAGAGCCCTTTGACCTGCGGGTGTTGCAGGGTGTTCGTGTCGCGGGGAATGCGGACTGGAGAGCTGGTGCGTGTTTCAAATCCAATGAGGCATGCTTCTTCGGTGATATACCCCTTCATTTGCTTCCCGAAAAGCTGCAATCCTTCCTGCAGCCGCGAAACGATGTCCCGGGGCAGGAGTGCTTCCAGCGCCGTCGAATGGATGCCGGGGTGGTAGCTGGTGTTCGGCAGGTCCTGCGAACACCGGTTTCTCAGAAAATCGGTGACACGTTGTGCCGGGGCGACCTGACCCCCTCCACCCGCTTGTTTCGCTGTTTGCTCCAGGGCTTTTTGATACGCGATGCCTGCCAGAGGGCCGTGTTCTCTTTTGAAACGGGCGGTGTCCTCGGGTTCCACGGTGACCACCATGCCGCTGTTGGCGAAGGGGGAATCACGACGGGAAAGGCTCATTCCGTTGACAACCACCTCATCATTTTCAGTGGCTGCCGGCACAATGAACCCACCCGGACACATGCAAAAGGAGTGTACTCCGCGATCTCGAATCTTGGTTGCCAGCCGGTAACTTGCCGCCGGCAGCAGCTGTGGCCTGGGGGCGTCGGCGCGCAAATGGTATTGATGCCGGTCGATCAGGGGTTGAGGGTGTTCGATGCGCACTCCGACTGCAAAGGGTTTGGGCTCCAGCAGAAGTTGTTTTTCATGAAGGATGCGGTAGATGTCCCGCGCCGAATGGCCGGTGGCCAGGATGACATGATCGGCTTCAAATGTATCCTGTCTGTTGACCACCACACCCTTAATGGAGCCGTTCTGAATCATGAGATCCGTGACCTTTGACTGAAAATGCACCTCTCCTCCTGCCAGCAAGACGCTTTGACGCATGGCTTTGACCACATTGGGCAGCAAGTTGGAACCAATGTGGGGGTGGGCGTCGATGAGGATGTCTGCTGGGGCGCCATGTGCCACCAAAGTTCGATAGACTTCCGATACGGGACCTCGTTTCTTTGCCCGCGTGTAAAGTTTTCCGTCGGAAAAAGTGCCTGCGCCGCCTTCGCCGAAACAGTAGTTGGAATCTTCAATGACCGTTCCATGACGCAGGATGGGAGCCAGATCAAAACGTCTGGCTGAGACATCTTTTCCGCGTTCGAGCACAATGGGGCGAAATCCCAGTTCGATCAATCGAAGCGCACCAAACAGTCCGGCCGGGCCGCTGCCTACGATGATCACTTTGGTGGCCTGTGGGGATAATGTTTGGTATTGTGGTTTCGGAAGTTCTTTTTCAGGTAGAGATTGATTCACACCGACTTCCAACCTCAATTGGACCTTGATGGTTCGCTGCCGGGCATCGATGGATCGCTTGATGAGACGCACTTCCTGAACCTGATCCACAGGCAACCCCAATGCATCGGCTGCTGCTTCCAGCCATAGGTGCTGTTCGGTGCTTTTTTCCAGTGGTAACTGGATGTCGATCGTCTGTATGCCTTCCATCTTCGCTTGGGATACTTTGGTTTCAGGAAAAATGAAACTCAAAAGCGGTTTCGGGTTTCATTTGCGGTCTGCCGGGCGATTGCTGTGAGCTGGAATACGGACACCGGCGCATCTCATTTAATTCATATGATGTGAGTGTGAGCCGAGAGCCATGTGGAGTGCGTGCGACTCGGCGCCGCTTTGGATACCTCAGGTCAATGCCTCAGCATACCTGGTTCACGGGACTTAGTCCTTGTCCACAGCCTTCAAAAAGAAACACATGGCACGGTGGGGTATGTGTGGGTGAATTTAAAAGAACTATAATTGTTGGGTATGCGGACCAGATCCAAAGCGGCGCCGAGTCGCACGCATTCCAAAGACATCCTTGCGTTTATTGTCGTCCCTGGAATGAGCAGGGACGTGGACTCCGCCCACCGGCGGGGTGAGAAATGCTTGCCGATCGGGATAAATCCGCGAAGATGTCGGGAGTTCACGGTTTTTCACACATGTTGCCAGTTATGAATACCATCAGGAATCTATTCTGTGCTTTTTCTTCGAGTATCACTCTTTGCCTTTTTTTAACTCAGCCTGCGCTTTTTGCCGCCGAAGTCCCATCAGGGCCGGATCCCCAAATTCCAGATGATCCGGATGCCCTGGCACCCGGGCCTTATCCCAATGACAGCGTGACATCGGTCAATTACATCATCGATGCATCGCAGGTGACTCAGCACAACAGTGCCGAAAAGGATGATATTATCTTTACCATGGAAGGGCAGGGCCCCATCCCCTGGACATTGACCAGTTACGGCAATGCCCAGGTGGCGCCACGCATCGGCGCTCCCAGCGAGGAAGTCAGTAACAGCAATTTGGGGGTGATTCCATTCGATATCATCGTGCAGGGAAGACGGTATGAGTGGAACAATGACCTGTCCTTTTGGGCTCCATCGGGGGCTGCCTGGAGACCGCATCCTTCCAAGGGGGTGATGTTGGGAACCATTCGCAAGAATGGTGAGGAGTGGAATGATCAGGCTCCCAGGTTTTACGGCGTTTTGGGGATACCTGCGAGTGGATCGGACGGGGAAGGCTACAGCATGGTGGATGGACGGTTTGGGACAGGTGATATGGATGTGGTGACGGACAAAGCCGGGATCGCATCCTTTGCTTCGATCAATTTCAGTTTGGCCTGGTTTCCGTTTGATCAGGGGTGGACCGGAGGTTTTGTGTCATCACCCAGCCCTGATTTCCAGGAAGGAGAGTGGCTGGCACCGGGGTACCACAGTGCAGACTTGCCGAAAGACGCGGCAGATCTGATCAGTTGGACGCGTGCCTTCGCCACCTGGGCGGTTCCCGGCGAACTAAAGCTGCCGGGGGTGAATTCAAAAACCGACGGCATGCTGTTCATGACCTCGGTGACTTCGGCCTCTGCCAGCGGGATGCTGATTTCGGCTGCGGCAAATGCGGATGGTTCCGGCTGGGATGTCTGGGGGCGGTTCAACACGGAAGCAGACCCATTGTTCCAGGAGGAATCCAATCTCGATTTTTCCTTTCTATATGTGCCCTATAACGCTGATCGTCTGGTGGGAGCGCACATTCGTGGCACAGACGGTGCCGTCATCAATGGACGCGGCAATTTCACCATGAAGCGGCTTGCAACCGGGCAGTATGAACTGTCCATTCCCAATAAAACCGGCAAGAACGGGATGATTATTCTCCAGGCGACAGGACGACACCGTCAGAACGGCCGGGACACCGAAGCAGCTTCCCGGGATTTCCTTTCCTATGAAGAGACCGAGCCTGGCAAATTTGTGATCGAATCCCGTTACCATCAGGACGAATCGACTTTTCCCTTGGAAGACACGGAATTTTACTTTGCCTGGGTGGATTTCATTGCGCCGTTGGCTCCTGCCGGCTCGACTCCGTTGCCCGATCCTCCGGTGATCAGTCAACAGCCCGCCAATGTGGAAGTCCAGCAAGGTGCATCCGCTACGTTCTCTGTGACGGCAACCGGTGAAGATCCCTTAGAGTATCAGTGGCAGTTCAACGAGACGGACATTCCAAATGCTAATGGTGCTACCTATACCATCTCCTCCACTCAAACCTCTCACTCGGGTGATTATCGTGTTTTGGTGAGCAATTTGGGGGGAGTGACGACCAGTTCAACGGCCACCCTGACCGTGCACACACCTCCGGTGATTACTCAACAGCCAGCCAACCGTTCAGTCAAAGTAGGGGAAACGCTTTCTCTGAGTGTCGGGGCTCAGGGGACGGGAGATCTGCAGTATCAATGGCAGTTCAACCAACAGGATCTTGCGAGTCAAACCCAGCAGAGCCTGACGATTTCTTCTGTTCAATTGTTCCATGCCGGTCAGTACCGGGTGATTGTCACCTCTCCGGGAGGTCAGGTTTTCAGTGAATCTGCCGTGGTGACTGTGGATGCCTCAGTCGAAGCACAAGCTCCGCAAATCACTCAACAACCACAAAGCCAGACTGTGGCAGTCGGCGCGGAAGTCCGCTTGTCGGTTCAGGCAACGGGAAGCGATCCTTTGAGTTACCGATGGCAGGTCAGCAATTTTAACATTCCAGGTGCATCCAGTCCCGAATTCGTCATCATCGATGCCCAGCCCGGAGATTCAGGAGAATATAGAGTGGTGGTCTCCAATGCGGCAGGAAGCGTCACGAGTCAGGTGGCGGTCGTAACGGTCACACAAGCGCCGGTGATCGTCAGTCAGCCCCAATCTATTGCCGCACAAGCGGGGCAAGATATTGTGTTTTCAGTGAACGCGACCGGATTGGCCCCCTTGACCTATCAATGGCGAATCAGTGGTTTCAATATTCCGGGGGCTCGTAACGATCAATTCTCGATCAGTAATGTCCAGCCCGCAGATGCCGGTAACTACAGTGTGGTTGTTTCAGATGCCTCCGGCGCACAAACCGTCAGCCAGGAGGCCATCTTAACGGTATCGGATGTTCCGCTTGTTCAACTGTCCATTGCTTCTGCCACACTCTCAGGTGGGGGTATTTTGATCGAATGGGAAGGAGGGGAAGGAATTGTGCTTCAAGCCAAAGCCGCCTTGAGTGACGCTATATGGCGTGATGTGCCCGGGACAGAAGGACAAAGCCAGACTCTTCAGGCTTTGATTGGGCAATCCGCATTTTACCGACTGATTCAACGATAACTCAAATAGTCACCACAAAGAGCCATTCTGGAGCAGGATTATCATACAAAAGCGCTGAATAGACGATTTATTCATAAGCGAGAAGCCGCTTAAGAAAGCATTGGAATAAGCTGGGCTAATAATTGGGAAAATTTTTTATTACTCGTTTGACGAAATAACCGCAATTTGTTCGACTGCTCCGGATACAACCTGAACAAAACACATTATGAATAACCGTTTCATTTCAAAGTTTAAATCGAGCAAGGGATTTACCTTGATTGAGTTGTTGGTCGTGATTGCGATCATCGCGATTCTGGCTGGCATGCTGTTGCCTGCATTGAGCAAAGCAAAGGACAAGGCTCAGAACACCCTCGATTTCAACAATGTCAAACAGATCATGTTGGCCACCCAGATGTATACGGGTGACAACGAAGAATATATGCCACACCCAAGTTGGGGCGGTAATGGTGGCGGCCCTGACAACTGGGCATATGACACATCCATCATGCCTACATACGCCAGCACCGCTACAGCAGCCACATTGGAAGCTCAGCTGGTTGGACAACGTGAAGCTTTCTTGCAAGGTCAGTTGGCCGATTACTTGGGTGGCGCAGAAAAGATCATGATCTGCCCCAAGGACGCTGTTGAGTCACGTGGCTCCAAAAAAGCCAAATACCTGGCTCGCCCCATCAAAGTGACCAGTTACACATGGAACGGTTCCATCAGTGGTTTGACTGCTCAATTGCCGAACGGAAGAACATACAAGGTGACTGACTTCCGTCCTACCAACATTCTTCAGTGGGAAACGGACGAAAACGATCCTTTCTATTTCAACGATGCGGGAAATCAACCACACGAAGGTATTTCCCAACGTCACGCTGGTGGACGTTCCGACGATACCACCACCAACGTCGGTGGCCGTTCGGCCATTGGTACGATCATGGGTTCTGCTGAGAACCTGACCTTCCTCAAGTTCTACCAAATGGTTGGACCTCGTAGCGGATCAAATATTCCTTTGGCCATCGAGCCACCTAATGATCTTTACTGCGTGCCCGGCAAGCCAACTGGTGGATTTTGATTCCAGTGGGATCTCCAAAGATTTTAGATCGATATTGAACCATGATGTTTGACTCGCTAAAAAAATTACTCGTGTTGCCAGTGCTGGTCTCTGCTCTATGGATGACAGGTTGTGGGGGCGATGAAGAGGTTGCTGCTCCTGTTTCAGATGTGGATGTGTCTGTCGGGGAAGCTGAAACTCAAGCCAAAAAGACTTCAGCCAGACGCACCTCCAGTGGGGGTGGCGGCACGGGCACAAGCGCCGCTGTCCAGTCTGCGCTGGATAAGGTTGAGAACGCATTGGATGCCGGTAATTACACACAGGCGGTTGACATTGTGTTGAAGACCAAGATGGATCCGGCTGATCAGAACGTTGCCTATCGTATGGTGACGGATGAAATCACCGAAGCCATGGCTCGTGGAGATCAGAATGCTGTCAAAGCATACAACACCATGAACCAGGTGCGATTGATGCGCCGGGGACGGTAATTTACTTCTTTTATCCGAGAGGGCAGTCGATAACGGCTGCCCTCTTTTTTGTGTGACGATCCTGGATTTATTCGTTATACCGTAAACATCATCCAATCCAGCCCGTGAAAATAGATCAACAACCCGAATCAACCCGTCAGAAAGGTCCTTGGATCATTTTGTTGGTGATTGTGGGAGGGATCCTCTTTCAGCAATTCAACAGGAAGACTGAAGACGTTTCTACTCCTGCAGAAGATTCCAATCTTCTTGATTGGAAGCCCACGGAAATTGTTCAGGAGCCAGGTCCGCCTTCTCAGGCCGTCATCGATCAAGCGGAGATGTTTCAAAGTTCCTTGCCTGTGGATCAGGGACCTGAAGGCTATGTCGGGGGTGCCTCTTGCAAGGAGTGTCATGAAAAGGAATTTGAAAGCTGGCATGATACGTATCACCGCTCAATGACCCAGGTGGTCGGTCCTGACACGGTCGTGGCGGATTTTGATCGGGTTCGTTTGGAGCACAACGACGAAGTTTTCAAATTGTTCAAAAGAAACGATGAGTATTGGGTAAGAATTACTGATCGACAGCCGGTGATTACCGGCGATGCTCAGGGAATGTATGAGCAGGGGATTGAATTGCGTCTCAGTCTGGTGACGGGATCTCATCATATGCAGGTGTTCTGGCTACCTGCATTTCATGGGAATATGCAGATTGGTTTTCCTTTTACCTGGCTGATCAAGGATCAAAAGTGGGTGCCGCGCGAATCAGCCTTTATCAGGGATCCGCATGCTGTGTCCAAACCGGAAATATGGAATCTATCCTGTATTCGTTGCCATGTCACGGCAGGGAATCCCGGACAGGACCTGGAACGCGATTTAACGTTGTCCAGTTCCGCTGACCTGGGAATTTCCTGTGAAGCCTGTCATGGTCCGGGGGAAGCCCATATCGCATGGCAAAAAGAATTGGAACTGTCCGAAACCAATGCCGGATCAGTGCCGAAGGGGGAAGACCCGATCATTCATCCGGAACATCTGGATCATGAAAGATCCACTCAGTTATGCGGTCAATGCCACGGGATGAAGTGGTGGGATGAGCGGGAAAATTGGAGACAGACTGGATTTGATTACCGTCCGGGGGATGATCTGGCGGAAACCACACCTATCATCCAGCCCACTAAAATAGACGAACAACCCTGGCTGCAGGAAATTGTGGATAAGAATCCCAACCTGCTGCGTGATTTCTTCTGGTCGGATGGGATGATCCGCGTTTCCGGCCGTGAGTACAACGGGCTGCTTGAGTCGGCGTGTCACGTAAGCGGCAAGATGTCGTGTATTTCCTGTCACTCTCTTCATGACAGTGATCCGAATGATATGCTTGCCAAAGGGATGGGAGGCAATGAGGCCTGCATACAATGTCATGAAGGATTTGAAGAGAATCTAACAGCACACACCTTCCATGCTCCGGATTCGGAAGGGAGCAAATGTTATAACTGTCACATGCCTCATACGACCTACTCCCTGTTGACGGCTATACGTAGTCACGAAATTGACAGTCCGAATGCAACAGTCAGCCATGAGACAGGACGCCCGAATGCCTGTAACTTATGTCATATCGATCGCTCCTTAAGCTGGACAGCCGGACATCTGCAGTCGAGATATGGTCATGAATTACCCGAACTGGAGGAACCTGATCAGAACGTTTCCTCCGTGTTGGTGAATTTGTTGAAAGGGGATGCAGGGCGGCGGGCTCTGGCTGCCTGGCATTTGGGGTGGGAACCTTCCATACAGATTTCAGGGAGTGAGTGGCAGCCTCGATTCCTCGCGGAATTATTGGATGATCCCTATTCGGCGGTGAGGTATGTGGCTCACAAAGCACTGCAGCGTTTTCCTGGTTTCGAGCAGTTTGATTATGATTTTGTGGCCATGCCTGAATTTTTGGAACAAGCACAGGCCAAAGCTATTGAGATATGGGATCAGCAACACCAGATTCGAACGGGGCAACACGTCGGTTCATCGATTCTTCTGGACTCGGACGGTCAGGTGAAACAGCAAATATACACTGAGATACTCAACGCTCGGGATGACTCTCCCATCCGGCTGCGGGAATAGGCGGAACGATTCGCAAAATTCCTAAACCGATCCGGTTTTTAAACCGATAATCGGGTATGATGTGGGCCGGGTGTGTATGTGGTCGACATGCATCAGGAGAACCATGAGTGTCATCAAAACCGAATTTTTCGATCCGTCATTTGACCTGGAAGAAAGTTCAGCTGATTCAGTAAAACAGCTTCTTTTAAAAGGGGATCTTCAAATTGCGGAGCAAATGGCCCGTCACCTGATTCGTTCTGAAGGGGACAATGCTGAGGCGTTGGAATTGTTGGGACTGTGTTTGTTGCAGCAGGGCAGGGCTCAGGCGGCCACTCCTTTTCTGGAGGAAGCGGTGGAGTTGCAAGCTTCCAATCCGGATTTGGCTTACAATTTGGCGGGAGCCTATTATTCGACTCAGGAATGGGAGAAAGCCTGCGCCTCCTATCGTTATACCATCAAACTTTCACCTCGCTCAGCAGACGCCTACAAGGGACTTGGCGCTTCCCTCTATCGTATGGGGCGTCTGGATGAAGCCGAAGAAGCACACTGGCATTCTCTTTCCATCGATCCTAAACAGATCTTCATTTACCTTGAATTGGCGGATTTGCATGACGAACTGGGGCATTCAGCCCGGGCGGTCGAAATTCTTCAAAAGGGGCTGCGGCACGCTCCTTCGGATCTGGAACTGCATCGTGCTTTGGGGGATCGCTTTGTGAAGCAGGGGGATCACCGTAATGCAGGAACAGCATTCTACAACCTGGGTGTTTGCCTGCAGCGTCAAAAGCTTCTGCCTCAGGCCATCTCTGAATTCGAAAAAAGCCTCGAACTGAATCCTTCGAATGCCAAGGCACGTTATTCTCTGGCCATGTTGACGGGAGACAACCTGCCGTCACCACCCCGTGAATACGTCGTCGATTTGTTCAACGCATATGCGGGACGATTCGATAAACATCTCGATCAACTGCATTATAAAGTCCCTCAAAACCTTTTCGAAGCCGTCATGCGCGTGAACAAGACTCAACCTCTCTCTAAACGTGTTCTGGATCTAGGTTGTGGTAAGGGTAAATGCGGAGTGCTTTTCAAAACCTTTTCCGCTTCCATGACGGGCGTGGATATCGCTCCCAGGATGTTGGAAGTGGCCAGATTGAAGAATGTCTATGACGATCTTGTCGAGGCTGATGG
>Ga0181585_10000211_pt1 | contig 44541 bp, 42 predicted proteins | sample 071ome_29_FD_132469 | JGI IMG/M metagenome (GOLD analysis project Ga0181585, IMG submission 132469) | Coastal salt marsh microbial communities from the Groves Creek Marsh, Skidaway Island, Georgia - 071407BT metaG (megahit assembly) | ecosystem: Environmental > Aquatic > Marine > Intertidal...
AAAAGTTGGAATTAGCTTCTTTACTGTAAATGATTTTAATGAAATTTTAAAAAGTGACATTAAATTTGATTTTTATAAAATACCTTCAGCAGAATTTTCAAACACTGATCTGGTAAATAAAGTTTTAAATTCTAAAAAAATGGTAATTATGTCAACTGGGGGTCATACATTATCACAAATTAAGTCTCAAGTAAAAGAATATAATTTTCAGACAACTGTTGTGGTTATGCATTGTACATCTAACTACCCTACAGAAATAGGCAACCAGAATCTAAGCGTCATTACTAAATTAAAAAATTTAAAGAATGTAGAAGTAGGATACTCAAGTCATGATATGAATTTTGAAGTTGTTCTTCTTGCAGCAGGATTGGGTGCTAAATATATAGAAAGGCATATAACTTTAAATAAATTTGGAAAAAGTTTGGACGACACATCAAGTTCAGAGATAGAAGAATTTCAATCTATTAACAAGATACTAAATAATTATGAAAAAATTATGGGTGACTCACGTAAACCTGTAAATCAGGGTGAAATCATGAATATGCAAAATCTTGGAACAGGTGTTTATAGTAAATCAGACAAGAAAAAAGGTACAATTATTTCTTTTGCAGATATTGAAATTAAAGCCCCAAGAAAAGGTTTAACCTCAAACGATCTAAAAAAATACAAAAACCGTCCTTTAACTAAAAATATAAAAAAAGGACAACCTGTTACAAGAAGTCACTTTAATAAATCAATTGTTTTGAACAATCGTGATTTTGATTTTATAGAAAAATCTAAAATATCTATCCCAATAAGATTTCATGATATGAATCAAATATTTAAAATCTTTAAATCAACTAATTTTGAATTTCATTTATCTTACCAAGACTTAGATTTGATTTCTGATATTTTTTCTAAGGATAAAAAAATATATGATGATAAGATTTTCTCTTATCACTTACCAGATTATTTAAACAATTATCAATTGTTTGATCCACTTAGTAAAAATTCAAATATAAAAAAACAATCTTTACAAAATTTGAAAAAAATTATTAAATTTAGTGAAAAAATATCTTCTAGTAAACAGATATTTGTATCAAGCTTAAGTCAAAATAATTTTAAGAACAAAAAAGAATATTATTTTAAATTAAAGTTATTTATTGACGATTTAGCTTCTAAATACAATATAGAATTCTTACCTCAATGGTTGCCTAAAAAAGCATGGTATTTTGGTGGCTCTTATGATATTGATTTATTTTCATCAATTCAAGATATAAAGTATTTACAGGAATTTGATATTGATATATGTTTAGATACTGCTCACTTAATAATGGCAGCAAACTCAGCTGAATCAAAATGGAAGGATTGGTTTTCAGAATTAAAAGAATTAACAGGGCATTTGCATTTGTCTGACTCGTACGGAACTGATGGAGAAGGTGTGGAATTTGGTAAAGGAGAATTAGGCAATCCTTCTTACTTTTTAAATTTAAATAATGTAAAAGTACTAGAAGTCTGGCAAGGTCATTTAAACAACTTTGAAGGGTTTAAGAAAGCAGTTAGGGAATTAAGGAATAAGTATTAAAGCCAAATTTTTAATAACAGGTATAAACGGACAGGATGGTTGTTTTTTAGCAAAAAAAGCACTTGAAGACGGATTTGAAGTCATAGGCATACAAAGGCCCATGCCTAATTATAGAAAAGAACAAGTTACATTTAGGTTAGAAGAGCTTGATATACTTGATAAAATTAACCTTAATGTAGTTGATTTAACAAATAAAAATCGAGTAGAGGAAATTATAAAAGAACAAAAACCTAGTTATTTTGCACATCTTGGTTCACAAAGTAGCGTAAAAAAAAGTTTTAATTTCAAGAAACTCACTGAAGAGTCTAATTTAACAATTACTGAAAATATAATTAAAGCAATTGAAAACTACTCGAAAGACACAGTCTTTTTTTTTCCTTCTTCAGCAACTATTTATGAGGGATATAAAAATGTTCAAGTTAATGAGTTAACTAAACCTCTACCTAAAACTGAATATGCGAAGTCAAAGTATATTTCACAAGAATATATATCAAGAAAAATTGAAGAAAAGAATATGCAATTTAATACTGGAATCATGTTTAGTCATGAATCGGAATTTAGAAGACCTAATTTTTTTTCCAAGAAAGTAACACAGTTTTTAGTTGATTATAAACAATACGGCAACACGAAATTGAAAGTTGGTAATTTATTTATAGAAAGAGACATTGGTTATGCAAAAGAATATGTAGATGCGATCTATAAAATTATAAGAACAAATAATAGACAAAATTATATTGTTTCATCAAATAGGTTATATAAGCTAAGTGATTTCATTAACAACTGTCTTGATTTATTAGAAATAAAATATGAAGTAATAACCAAGAATAAGAAAATGACTTATATTGATACAAAAAATAATTTTGAATTCATTTCATCTGAAGATAATGAATTTCGCAAGCATGATTTGATTGGAATAATGGGAAATAATAGTAAAATTCTTAATGAATTAAATTGGCAACCAAAAATCCAACTTAAAGAAATAACTAAAAAAATGATAGAATATGAAATCAAAACTAAATCATAATGAAATAAAAGACATATTAACTGGTCCTATTTTTACAGTATTTACCTCTTTTTCTGAAGATGGAAGTATTAATTTTTTAGAAATAGAATCTTATTTAAACTATTTATACGAAAAGAATGTAAGAAATTTTTATGTTATGCCTTATAACTCTAGGTATTCACAACTTACAGAAAGCGAAATTTTTAAATTAAACAACTTTGTTATCAACACAGTTAAGCAAATTAATAAAAATAATTTTGTAATTGTGAGTGATTGTATTCATGGACCAACAACTTTGTCTGCTGAATATGGATATAAAGCATTTGAAAATGGTGCGGATATGTTTGCTTCAATAGTTAGAGAGAAATATTTTTCGAATGAACAAATATACAATCATTATGATTTTTTGTCTAAACAACTAGACAAGCCTCTTCTAGTTCACGAGATGCCATTTCTATCAGGGTATGATGCAAAAAATTTTAAATGGCCCTTAAGTTTGCTCAAAGAATTAAAAAATATTGAAAATATTGTAGCTATTAAGGAAGACGCTAAAGATTTAGAGTATGGAAAAAAAGTAATTGAAATTTTAGAGCCAGATGTAAGAATTATTTTTGCTGGTAAAAAAAGATATATTAATGATTTGTTTCCTTTTGGTTTAAAAAGTTACCTTAACGGTACTTCAATTATAAATCCTGAAATAGCTTTTACATTTTGGGATGCGCTTAATAATAAAAAAGAGAATGTTGCTAATTCGATTTTGAATTTAATTGAAGATCCATTTTGGAATGATATAGTTTCAAAATATGGTTGGCATAGGTCTAATAAAGCAATCCTTCATTCTGCTGGTATAATGAGTAGATTTGAAAGACTGCCTATGCAACATTTAAATTCAACTGAGTTTGAGGAAGTAAAAAAATTTTTTGAAGAACATAAATTAAAATTCTTTTCTCCTAAAGAATTATGATTTACGCCTTTATACCTGCTCGGAGTGGATCTACAAGATTAACAAATAAAAATATTTTAAAATTTAAGGGTAAAAGACTTTTTGAATGGAGTGTTGAAATTGCAGATAAGTTAGAAAAAATTGATAAAATTATATTTTCAAGTGATTCAATTGAGTACATTAATTTTTGTAAAAGTCTTAATTTAAGTAAAGAATTAATAATTGATAAAAGAAATAAGGATAATTCTAGTTCAAAAATGAAAATTTATGATTATTTGAAATTTGACTTTTTAAAAAATAACAAATATTTAAATAAAGATGATTCAATAATCATGTTGCTGCCAACGCAGCCTTTTAGGAGCATTTCTAGCATTAATGAAATGATTAATTATCATATCAATGAAAATCAAAATATTTTTTCATGTAGGGAGTATTCTTTTCCCCTAAGTTTTTCATTTGAAATTAATTCAAAAGTTTCTTTTGAACCTGTTTTTGACAATTCTCCTTTACTAACAGGCAATACTAGGAGTCAAGATCAAAAAATATATTACCATCCTGATGGTTCAGTTTATTTATTAAAAATAAGTAGTTTGAAAAAAAATAATAATACTATTTATAAAGGTGCACGGCCGTTCATTATAAACAACAGTAACTATATTGATATAAATAACGAATCCGATTTATTGTTTGCTGAAAGCATTAACACTGAAGTTATAACTCAATAGGTAGGTATTGTTTGTGAATAAAGTATCTGTAGCTATACCAACTTATTATTCAACTAGATTTATTGACCAAACCATAAATTCTTTAAAGCATTTTTCAATAATTGATGAGATTGTAATATGCGATGATTCAGAAGATGATAAGGAATTTAAAAATCTTGATAGAGTTGTTAAGTCAGAATTAGCAAATTCTGAAATAAAATTAACTATTAAAAAAAATGATAAAAATCTAGGTGGTTTTAAAAATAAATATTCATGCATTGAAAAAACAACAAATAATCATGTTTATCAAATAGATTCAGACAATATAGCAAATCCAAAAACTCTAAAATATATAGCAGGTCTTGATTTAATTAATTTAGATAAAACAATACTTCATTTACCCTCAAAAATATTTTTGTTTCAAGAAAAGAAGTACGAACGATTTTTTAAATTATCTAACAATGTAACATATTTGAAAAATACAAAAATATTTAATGCTGATGATATTAAAAAAGCCTTGATAAATAATGAAAAATTTGTAATTAATAGAAATATTGGATGGTTGCTAAATACGGGAAATCCTTTTTTTTATAAAAATTCTTATTTAAAATTTTTAAAACCTGGTTTAAGAGAATCGGAGAATAATTTAGCAGCATGTTCAATAGCGCTTGTGTATTTTTGGTTACAATCTGGACATCCGATAAGTGTTTCAAATTTTCTTTCACACTATCACCGATTAAGAGATGATAGCTATTTTGTCAGTAGAGGAGATATAGCAGTAAAGTCTATAGATAACTTTAAAGAAAGATTTAAAAAATTATAAAATGAAAATTTTAAGTACACATTCAGATTTTTTAGACTTTTCAGTGAAAAAATATCCCTCTAGAAATATTAAAAAAAATTTTGAAGCCTATTTTTATGATTATTTTAAAAAATCTGAAGTTGATAGTAGATATACCTACATTCCAATTCAATGGACAAATTATTTAGTTAAGAATAATTATGGAAAAGATATTGAGGAATTAAAAAAGTTTCTTTTAAATAATCTAAAATCATCTGAAAAATATTTTACAATTGTTCAATATGCTGGAGGCCCGCTTGTTGAACTAGAGAATACTTTAATTTTTTCTATGGGGGGCACATTCAACACAAAAGTCCCAAAAAGTTCGAAAGTTATTCCTTTGCCCTTAATTTATGATATGAATTCAAATATAAATGAAGAATTACAAAAAAAATATCTTGCCTCATACTTAGGAAGGCCGACACATAAAATAAGAATTAAATTAGAAAAAAAATTAAAAAACAAAGATGATTTTTATATTAAAAATTTAATATCAATGAATTCCGAATTCTCGATCGAGGAACAATTTAAATTTCAACAAATTATTTCTGAATCATATTTTTCTTTATGTCCAAGAGGGTATGGACCAACAAGTTTTAGACTCTATGAAACGATAGACGCGGGTGTTGTGCCTGTTTATATTTCTGATAAACATTTTTTACCTTTTTCAGAATTCTTAAATTGGGACGATTTTTCAATAATTATTAAACCAAATGAAATATCTAAATTGCATAAAATACTAAAAAATAAATTAGAAAACAATTTGTACTCAACTCTTCAAAGAAATGTTGATAAAGTTAATCAAGAGTATTTTAATTTTTCTTATATGTCTGAATATATATTAAATCGAGTAATTTAGATATGGTTAAATTTTTAAATAAGGTTAATCATTTTATTAAACGAAAAGTATTCAAAAATTTAAAATATGAATTTGAAGAATTTATTCCAAATTCTGCTGGCAGACCGAAAGATATTAATAGTCTTATAAAAATTAACATAAACAACTTGACCGCAAGTTTGAAGAATGTGAGTACATTTTTCAAAAGCGTTAACATTCAAAATATTGATTCAATAGATGTTAATAAAGATGTGTGTGAAGATTTAGAAGCTCTTTTTAATAATTATGGTTCAGACAAGGCAACACACGGTTATCATATTTTATATGCAAAAATATTTGAAAAAATTTCTGATAACCCAACAATATTAGAAATAGGTGTAGGATCTAACAATACTTACTATCCTTCAAATATGGGCATCGAAGGTTTTCCAGGGGCTTCCTTGAAGGTATTTTCAAACCTTTATCCAGATTCAGAAATATTTGGTGCTGATATTGACAAAGATATTTTAAATGACTTTGAGAATGTAAAAATGTTTTATTTAGATCAAAATAATTTAGACACTTTTAATAACAAGATTATTAATCAGAAATATTTTGATTTAATAATTGATGATGGCTTACATATGCAATCAGCTAATTTAAATACTTTATTTTTTTCATTAGGTAGGTTAAAAAAAAGTGGATTTTTAATCATTGAAGATGTTTCAATTTCAACTTTAAATGTATGGTACGTAGTAAACAGCATATTAAAATATCCATATGAACTCTCAATATATAAATGCTTTGATAATTATGCTGTAGTGATTGAATTAAAAGACTCTTAAATTATTAAATAAAGCTAGCATATATATGTACATATGAATTATTTAAAGACAATAATCAAAGACGTTTTATATGTTTCAAAAATTACTGGAACCAATAGAAAAAAAGTACTAGTAATAACATCAGTCTTATTCAGTCAACTAGCAGTCGTGGTTGACGTATTCCTTATTGGTCTTTTTGCATACTTAATTGCTGATCAAAAAACTAATATTCAATTTGTTGATTTAATCGCTGAATATTTTAAAACATATAGTTTCTTAATAATATTTTTAGTTATTTTTAGATTCTTATTTCTCTTTCTTCAAAGCTATATATTGAGGCGAATCGAGTTTACTGTAACAAAAAATCTCAAAGAATTTATACTCAAAAGAATTTTTGAAAGAAGAACTTATTCAATTTCAGATTCATATTTTTATACAAATTCACTAAGTGGGCATATTGGCTACTTCTATTCGAATTTAGCATCGTTTCTTAACAGCCTAATTAGTATCTTAATTTTCTCGTCATATCTAATAATTTCTAATCTTGAAGTTCTAGCAATTTTTGCACTGGGATTAATCATATTATTTTTTCCTATTAAAAAACTTGTACTAATTACAAGGGATTATGTAGATAAGACTTATTTTGCCTCAAGAGATTCTATGGGTGAGATAGAGAGAGTTATTGAAAATTTATTTTTAATTAAAATCCTAAAAAAAGAAGATGCAGAACTATCAAAATTTTCTTCCACTTTAACTTCTTTAAATTCCCACTTACTAAACAAGCATATTTTTGGTGTTGTTAATGGTTATTTACCAAGTTTTTTAACACTTATGATTTTAAGTGTTATTTTGATATTTTTTTCATCTATAAAACTAACACTTGATTTTATAGGAGTAATTCTTAAATTGTTTCAATCAATTTCAGCTGTAACAACATCATTCTCAAATATAGTTAATTCACATGTCCACATACAAAGATTCAAAGAGTTAAAATTTCATGAAAATAATAAATACGAGCAAAATTTTATTATTGATGAAGAAAAAAACACCCTAAATTTTGAAAAAGTTTATTTTAAATATCAAAATTCAAAAGAATTTATTTTTGAAAATTTAAATTTAGAATTTACAAAAGGCACGCATACGATTATCACAGGTGAAAACGGTACTGGTAAGAGTACTATATTAGGTTTGGCTGCAGGAATATTTTACTCTCAAGAAGGTTCTGTTACTTCATACTCTAATAAATTTGGTTATGTAAGTGCACAACCATATATTTTTAATGACACGCTCTACAACAATATAGTTTATGGAAATGAAGAATTAATGGTTACTGAATCTGAATTGTTAGAAGTTCTTAAGGAATTTAATACTTTCAAAAATGAAGCCGAGTACGATTTAAATCGCATAGTGAGTAATAAATCATTGTCCTCTGGTCAAATGCAAAAAATTGGCTTTGCAAGAATTCTTATATCAAAGCCAGATATTATATTGCTTGATGAGTCCACATCAAATTTAGATAAAGAATCAAAAGGTATTGTGTTTAAAAATTTAAAAGATAATAATTCCACGGTTATTAATTCAACCCATGATCCTGATAATTTTGATTTTGTTGACCATCATATTCAAATTAATATTCTTGATGAAAAAAGAGTAATTAAAAAGATATTCTAAATAATTTTTACAAAATTTAAACCAATCAACATTTGATAGATAAAATAATTTTGATGAAAAAATGAATGATTTTAAAGTTATTAAATTTTATGGCAATCCTGCAGGTATTGGAAACAGATATGAAGAGTTGGCTAGATTGTCTAAATTTGCAGTTCTAAACAATTTACATATTGATTACTTCTGGAATAATTCATTTAACTTGAAATACAAAAACAATTTTTTAGCTAAAAATCTAGAAATAAAAGAAATTAGGAATTTAAAAACATGGCCTTCAAAAAATTTCGAATCTTCAAGATTTTGGCGAGAGTATATTTCCTCTCAAGAGATAGCATATGATGAATTTGTTAGATTAGATATTAACCATCCAAAATTAGAAATAGAATATATTGGTATTCATATTCGTGGTACAGATCGAATTTATTTAGGTAATGATGTGCCTTACGGGTTTCAAAGTCAAGAAGAACTTGAAAAAAGCATTGAACTTACAGAAAAATATTTAATTGAAATAAAGAATACCCTTCCGATTGCAGTATTTTCTGAAGATACTGAATTAAAAATGATGGTTGAAAAAAAACTAAATAAATATGATCTATTATCTTTTCCTCAACTAAAAAACATAAACAAAGATTATCAAGATTTGCTTTATCTATCAAAATCCAAGCAAATAATTATGTGCAGTAAATTTTCTACTTTTGCTTTAACAGCTGCTTCTATAGGTAGAGCAAGTGTTGTTCATTTTTTTAATAATAGAAATGAAGAGTTAAGGCTGTGGAATCTAGATTTCCAATACTTTAATAACTCTGTTTCCGCACAAAATCATAATCAAACTCCAAAAGTTGATTCTTTATCTGAATTTGTTGGCAATGGAACAATCAAAAATTTTAAAGTTAATTCTAATGTAATTAAAAAAACAAAGGTTTTAATTAGTCTTAACAAATCAGAGTACATTGGTTTTGAAGAACACTTTAAACTACTTAATAATTCAGTAAAAGTATCGATGTATTATTACCCTATATTATTTTTAAAATTAAAAGAATTTTTTCAAATTATCTCAAAAGATAAAAATAGAAAAATGAAATTAAATAAATTTTTTAAAGAGTTTCTTAAATCATTTAAAATTTTTAACAAGAGTGCAATATTTATTAGTCATAAAAATAAGAATTTTAGAACTCCTTTCTTTGTTTACATGCAAGAAAAAGATATTGAGAAAGTTTTCACTACATATTTTGATTCAAAATATTGTATTGGCGCAATTGTTGAAATAACTAATTTAAAATCTAGCGATAAATCATTCAAAGCTCTTAAGGAATTGTTTATAAACAAACTATATAGTGTTGAGCTTGTAAGCATGCAACATCAAATCTATTTGACTATACATAAATAAAAAACTTATTAATTTTTATATACTATTTATATATGATTTCAGAAGAAATAACAATTATATTACCAACCAAAAATCACGAGATATTTATTTTAGAAAATTTAGATTATATAAATTCATATTTAAAAAAAAATTTTACAAAGTATCAAATAATCGTTATTTCTAATGGATCAACTAAAGATAATGTTAATTTGTTAAAAAATTATAAAAAAATTAACTTTGAACATTTAGTTTATGAACAATCTGGAAAAGGTTTTGCGGTAAGAGAAGGATTAAAAAAATCCTCTTATAAGTATGCATTAATTTGTGATTCAGATTTTTCAGTTGATATAAAATATATTGAAAAGTTTTTTAAAAATGGTAATCCTTTATCTGGCTTTGTGATTGGATCTAGAAAATTGGATTCTTCAATTGTAAAGAAGACCCCTTTAATTAGATTGTTAAGCGGAGGTATTTTTACTTTTCTAACTAGAAATTTTATGAGAATAAATATTTCTGATACTCAATGTGGTTTTAAGTTAATTGACAAAAGCAAATTTAAAAATTGCAAACAATTTTTTTCAAATGATTTCTTTTATGATGTTGAATTATTTCTCTTAGCAAAAAAATTATTTATAAACATACAAGAAGTTCCAGTAGAATATATCCATAATGAAAAATCGTCAATTAAAATTTTTTCTGACTCTTTTAAAATGTTTTTGAATCTTGTTTCAATTAAGAAAAAATATAGGTAATTTTTTCTAATTTATAGTTTAAACTTGTCTCATTATTGATAAATACAATCACATTCCTTTAGAAAAAGACCATAGTAATTGGTGGTATTCAGGAAGAATTAAGTTACTTGAATATTTAGTTGATTCAATGCAAATAAATAAAAACTTAAACATACTTGAAGTTGGTCCAGGATTAGGTGTTAATTTACAAACACTAAATAAATATGGTGAAGTAGACATATTAGAAATTGATGCATACTTTGTTGATCAAATTCAAAAAAATTATAAAAATATTAACCATTTTTCTTCATTAGAACAAATAAATAAAAATTACGATTTAATAGTAATGTTAGATGTCCTTGAACATATAGAGGATACTCATATTTTTTTGAAAAAAATAAATGAAATTTTGGCTGAAAAGGGAAGTTTAATTTTAAGTGTTCCAGCATATCAGAAACTATTTAGCGAACATGACATTGAGATGCAGCACTTTAGAAGATATAGTACTAAATTGTTAAAAAATACTTTAAATGAATTTTTTATGATTCAAGATATCCTCAGATACAACAGTTTATTACTCCCATTAAGAGTACTTCAAATTATTTTTTTCAAAAATATAAATTCTGAAGTTGGTATTAATAATTTTATTAATGTAATTTTTAAAAAAATTATAAATTTTGAAGTTTGGCTAAATAAAAAGAGAATTCGTATACCGTTTGGTTTATCTATATTTTGTATTGCAAAAAAAACTACTTAGAAGAACTTATTATTGTATAACCAAATTTCTCTTTAAATAAAATATTATTATTGTATTTAGTTACCAGCAAGCAATTACTTTTATACCAACATTGGTTATTATCAATTGGTATTGTAAACAACTCATCAACTTTTTTATACTTTGCTTTTCCAGCTTCAAAATCTAAAAAAGAAAAATTATTATTAATAGCTTCTGAATACATAAACATTCGTGGAAACAATGCTATTGTTAAAAAAAATAACAAGGTAAAAGTCATGTTATTAAATAAAAATCTAAAGGTTTTTTTCAGTTCAAGATTATCAATTGTCAATATAATTACAGAAGATAAAAACAAGCCGTAGCCATTTCTAAACGCAGGTACTGTGAAAAAGAAAAGCAAGAAGTTAAAAACTACATAAACTATAAAAAACAATTTAGTTCTCAAATTTTTATTTGATGTTTTTTTAAATACAATATTTTTTATGATAAAAATTATTAACAAAGAACTAATAAAATTGATATAGATTTGAAGGTTATATGAGTGGTTTAAGAAGTCATTTATAGACTGAATAAAGCTTTCTCCAAGTTCTAGTCTCTTATTATCTCTTAATGTAATAAAACTTGATTGGTAGATATGTTCATAATTAAGCCAACTTATATTCTTATTGCAAGTGAAATTAAGTGGGTAAATTACACATCCTGATACGAGAAAATTTTTTAGTAAAAATGCTATTAAGAAGATTAAAATAATTGCATTTTGTAAATTAATTAATATTAATTTTTTTCTAAAAAATCCTATATACAAAATAATGATAAAAATTAAAGGTGCCGCATTTGATTTAAGTTGAAAAGCTAACAAACCAATAATCAAAATTAAAGTAAACTGATTTTGGTTAGTATCTTTTTCTATAAAAGCATTAAGAATAATTACTGATAATAACATCCATATTATTCCAACAGCAGTGTCAGCCTTTCCTACCATTTGAATTTGTATTGACCCATTACCACCTCCTAGATAACCAAAATTATCTAAAAATAGAAACATTAAGATAAATAAAGAACAGTTGCGTAAAAAGATATTATTATTTTGTCTTAAATATTTAAAAATCCAAATAAAAAAAGAAGTAAAGAAGGTTAGCTCCGTAAAGAAAAATAATAAATTTATGTTAAAGTAACTTAAATTACTAAAAATGTATTCCTGTATCGATCCATAAGAGTAATAAGGATTCAAATTTGCCAGTCCTAATGTAATTTTGTTTTCGTATATCCAATTTTGATAATTTAAATGATAAGCACCAGAATCATAATGAAATTTAATTCCATAAGAACTAAATGAAACTATAAAAGGAATAAAAAAAAGATTAATTATTGAATTTTTAAAGACATCTCTTTTAAATGCTAAAACCAATCCATACACGGCTAATAAAATGAAAATAGTTATTAGAGGCAATGCAATTAATTTGATTGGTACAAAAAAATTTAAAACTATGTTTATATTCCCAATTAAGAATAATGAAATTAAAGGAAAGAAAGATTCTTGATATTGGTATTTGTCTTTGTAATCGATACCATCATTTTTTGTAAGATTTGTATACAAGCTATATCCAGAAAAGTGCAAGAGAGAATAAAATAAAACAAAAATTAGGTTATTCATTATAAATATATTACTAAATGATAAACATGTTATTCTTTTTAATTTAAATTGAGGATAAATTAATTTTTAAGTACTAATTCATAGCTAAAATAAAATTGTGAGTCTTCAAAAAATCTTAGTTATTAATACAAAATATAGAGTTTTTGGGGGAGAAGATGCAAACATAGTTGATGAATTAAATTTTTTAAAAAAAAATTTTGAAGTTGAATATTTAGAGTATAAAAACTCAGATAAAATTACAATTTCAGATTTAATAGGATTTTTAACCTTAAGCAATGTAATCTCAAACCGTAAATTACGCTCTAAGATAAATAGTTTCAACCCTGATATAGTTTATGTTCATAATACTTGGTTTAAAGCTGGACTAGGAATTTATAAATTATTAAGAAAAAAAAGTATTAAAACTATACAAAAGATTCACAACTATAGATTTGAATGCTCAAGGTTTTTTCTATCAAAAAATCATATAAGAAACCAGATCCAGTGTCCGGCTTGCGGATTAAAAAAAGATAATTTAGGAATTTTCAATAGATATTTTCCTGAATCATTTTTAAAATCTGTTTTTGTTATTTTTTATTCAAAAAAATATTTTAAAATCCTAAAAGACTATCCATTAAAAATTATTGTTTTAAGTAATTTTCAGAAAAATTATATTGAAAATTTAGGAATAAATAATAATAAAATATCGATTTCACCAAATCCTATTGATATTTCTTTTAAAGAAATTTCAAATTATGATCCAGAAAGTAAAAGTGTTGTATTTGCAGGTAGATTGGTAGAAACCAAAGGTGTTGAAGAAATCTTAAAAATATGGGAACGTATAGATTCAAAAGATTTAATACTTGAGATTATTGGTTCAAGTGATGAAAAAAATAATCTATCAGAAAAATATAGCTCTAAAAAAATAAAATTCATTGGAGAACTGTCTAATCAAGAGGTAAAAAGAAGAATTAAAACCTCAAGAGCAGTAATCACTGCGACTAAATTGTTTGAAGGACAACCAAGGGTATTGTTAGAAGCTTCAAGTTATGGGGTGCCATCAATCTATCCAAATTTTGGTGGTATGAGTGATTTTTTCCCCACTGACTACAAGCTTTCTTTTAGACAATTCAATTATGAGGACTTGGAAAAGAAAATAATGATGCTCCATGATTCAAAACTGCTCTCTGATGTAAGCAAAGAAATTGAAAATTTTTTAATTACAAATCTTAGTAATGAGATCTTGAATACAAAATTTAAAAATATTTTAAACATTAAAGAAAATGAATAACAAACTACCTCTTGTCTCAGTTTTAATGTCAACATATGACTCTGAAAAAACTCTTGAGAGAGCTTTGAACAGTATTGTAAACCAATCATATAAAAATATTGAATTTTTAATATGTAATGATGGTTCAACAGACAATACTCAAAAAATTCTAGAAAAATATTCGAATTTACATAGCCAAATTGAAGTTATAAATAATAAAAATAATGTTGGTTTAACAAGGTCATTAAATTTACTACTAGAGAAATCCAAAGGAGATTTTATAGCAAGACAAGATGCTGATGACTATTCAGATACTGAAAGAATAAAAACACAAATTAAGTACTGCATAGGTAGTAAATTTCAAGCTGTTTTTACAAGATCATATAATTTAAATAAAAACACTTCAATGCAAAAAATTAGCTATTTCATACCATATAAAATGCTTGTTAATTTAAGAAATCCTTTTGTGCATGGGACAATGTTGATAAACTCAAAAGTCATAAAATCACTTGGTGGATACGATGAAGAATTCTATTTTGCTCAGGACTATAAACTTTATAGGGACTTGATTGATAACGGAATAAAAATTAAAAAGATTAGAAAAATTCTCTATTATTTAAATACAAAAGACAACATTTCAAGTCTTCGTAAAAAAGAACAAAAATATTATGCAGACTGTGTAAAGAATAGAAAAAAACCAAAATTGATTTTAAACGATGATTAATATAATCAACTGGTGTAACTAATGAAAGTATATCTTACAAAGATAAATGAATCTTGGATAGTGGATAAGATGAGATCTGAATTCTATTCATTTAATCCTGAAATAACTACAGAAAAAGTGAAAGATGCTGATATAGTTTGGGTTATTGCTCCCTGGCTTGCAAATCAGTTAAAAACTAAAAAATTTCAAAATAAAAAAGTTTTATGTTCGGTTTATCACTTAGATGAATCACAAAGTAATAAAGAAGACATTGAAAATTTTAAAAAATTTGACCAATACGTTGATGTTTATCACACAATTTCGATTAAAAGTAAAAATCAAATAGAAAAATATACCAGTAAACCAGTAATTCAGATTCCTTTATGGGTTAATTCAAACCACTTTTATCCAATTATCAATAAGTCTAAGTTAAGAAAAAAATATGAGATTAATAAAAATGATTATTTAGTAGGCAGTTTTCAAAGAGATTCATTAGGAAACGATCTTTCAAAACCAAAATTAATTAAGGGCCCTGATATTTTTTTAGAAATAGTTAAAAAACTATCTAAGCAAAATGATAACCTCAAAATTATACTTGCTGGAAAACGACGCGACTATATTATTAAAAATCTTATAGATTTGGAAATTAATTTTAAATATTTTGAGATGGCATCAATTGAAACTTTGAATGAGTTATACAATATTTTAGATATATATATCGTAAGCTCAAGGATTGAGGGAGGGCCACAAGCAATTGTTGAATCAGCTACAACTAAGACACCAATAATTTCTACTGATGTTGGAGTTGCGTCACAAATATTAAATCCAGAATCGTTATTTGATTCGAGCAATCCAGATTCTTTTTTCAGTGCTGTACCACATACTGAATTTGCATATAAAAAAGTTAAAAATTATGAAACTCCACAGGGGTTTAAAGCGTTTACAAGCTTATTATCAGATTTGTATGAAAGTTAGCATTGGTTCAAAAATTGTAGAAGGTCCTTGGGGTGGAGGTAACTTATTCGTTAAAAATTTAAGTAATTATTTATTAAATTTAGGTCACGAAGTTATTTATGATTTATCCGAACCAGATGTAGATCTTATATTGCTAACTGACCCTAGAAGCCGAAGAGAATCATCTTCTACATTTAACCATATAGAAATTAATCTTTATAAAAAATATATAAATCCAAATGTTGCAGTTGTTCAAAGAATTAATGAATGCGATGAAAGAAAGAACACAAATAATATTAATAGTTTTTACCTTGAAGCTAGTGAATGTGCTGACAGAGTAGTATTTGTTAGTGACTGGTTAAAAAGTATTTATACCACTCTAGGTATGGAAATTGATAAAACAACGGTCATCATGTCTGGTTCAAATAGAAAAGTTTTTAAAAACTATAACAACAAGCTAAATAACAATAAAATTAATATCGTAACTCATCACTGGAGTTCACACAAAAACAAAGGCTTTGAATCATATGAATTGTTAGATAAATTAATTCTAGATTCACAATGGAAAGATAATTTACACTTTACTTATATTGGCAACGCATCAGATGAATATGTATTGAAAAATTCAACCATAATAGAACCTCTTTCAGGTGCAGATCTAGGAAAGAAATTAAGTGAAAATGATATTTACTTAACAGGTTCTATAAATGAACCATCTGGAAACCATCATATTGAAGCAGCTTTATGTGGCCTGCCAATTCTATATCTTAATAGTGGTGGAATTCCTGAATATTGTGAAGGATATGGAGTTTCATATGATAATTTAGATGAATTTGAAGATAAGCTCAAAATCATTATTAATGAAAAAGAAAAATATATAAAAAAACTTGAGGACTATCAATTTGATTCAGAAAATATGAATATGGAATACCTAGAATTATTTGAAAGCTTGGTTTTAAAGAAAAAGGAACAATCAGCAAATGTAAAAACTTTTAAAAAAAATTATTATTTGTTAAGATTTAAATTCCGAAAATTAACTAGAAATTTTTCTCAAGTCAACTTAAGAATTAGAATCAAAAAATTATTAAAAATATGAAAAAAGACAACTTAGCAAACAGCCTAAATTTAAAAATAAAAATGTGTTCTGAATTTATAAATAAGCTAAATTATGAAAAACATTTCTTTAAACCAGCTTTAGTGGGTACAACTGATGCAGGAAATAAATTGCAATTAGGGTTCAGTTGTTATGGTTTAAAGTTTTTTTATCTTTCAGGACAGTGGGACAAATTAAGTGAAAATGAAAAAATTAATTGGACAAAAACTATCAACAGTTTCCAAACCCAAGATTCTAAATTTCCAAAAAATTTTTATGTTGATAAAAACTATATTTACTATCTAAATAAATTCAATTTTCAGTCATTTATAAAAGAATCGGCCAAAAGTTTACTTAATAATTCAGGTATAAAATCTTATGATTCAAAAGCAGTTTTCGAAAGAAAGTCGGTAAATGCAGAATCAAAACAGGCTATATCAACACTCTTTCAAGTTGGAAGCACTAATAGATTAAAAGTAGAACCAGAATTTGATGATAAGGATATTATTCATTATTTGAATGGGCTAGATTGGTCACAACCATGGGCTTCAGGCGCACAGTATTCATCTCTTTGTGTTTATTCTTCTACTCAAAATAGCTATGATAAACAATTATTAAAAGATTTCTCTGATGATTTAGTAGATATAGAGTCGGGATTCTACTTTTTTAATAAGCCAAGTGATAAAAGGCAATTGTTTAACGGTGCTATGAAAATAATATCTGGATTAGATTGGATTGACCATGAAATTCATTACCCAAAAAAAATTATTGATTTTTGCCTTGATAATAAACCAGTTTTTGAAGGGTGTGATATTGTCGATTATATTTACGTACTTAACATGTGCTCAAAGGTGGTAAATCATAAAAAAAGTGAAGTAGTAAAGCTTTTGTCAGAATTGTCTAAAGAAATGGACGTACTATTTAATGATAAAATAGGTGGATACTCATACTTTAAGAACAAAAGCCAAACTCATTATTATGGTGTAAAAATTACAGAAGGAATAGATACACCAGATATTCACGCTACTCTTTTATGTACATGGGCAAATATAATGATTTTAGAAACAATAGGACAATTAGATGAAAACTTTAAAACTCTCAAACCTTAAGTTTTTAAACTTAATATTCGTACTGGTCTTGTTTATATTTGGCAGAGTCTTTATGGGTCTAAATATATTTACCTTTAGACTCGGAGAAATTTTAATTGGAATATCAGCCTTGTTTTTTATTTATTTTTTGGTTAAAGATCTAATAAATTTTAAAAATCTCTCGGGAGAGGAAAAAAACACTACAATAATTTTTGTTTTAATTGCTCTTCATACCGTTTACTTATTATTTTTTTATGGCTACGAGTTTTTTAATTTATACCCTTTTAAGGCCTCAAGTTACATTTGGGTCTTAGGGTTTTTTTATGTTGGTAGAGTTAACAATTATAATTTCTCTTCTAAAAAGTCATTGGTCTTGATCTGTTTAGCTTTAGTTTTAAGTTACTTTAGCTCAATTTTTGGGATTACAAATGTTAATCAAGATATCATTCTTAGATATGTTGATAAATTTGATTATTTGAAAGCTTCAGACTTAATAATATTTTTTATATTCTTTATTTACTTTTTTATACAAAGTTCTTTTAGAAATAAATTAAATTTTAATGTATTTGTATTTTTGTTTTCTATATTTTACCTACCTCTTATGATGAACAAAAGTAGAGGAGCTTCAATTGCTTTTATATTTTTAATAAGTTTCTTAATTTATGATTTAATAAAATTAAAGAAAGAAAAAAATTTTTACGTACTGATAATATTTTTAAGTTCTTTCATATTTGTACTTTCTGCATTTATTGTCTCAAAAAGCCCAATAGAATTAGAAGAAATAGACGATAAAGTTGTATATGTTTCTACATCAAGATATGATAAGCCAGTACAAAATACACCTCAACCAATTGATGATTATCCAATTTTATATGCTGAGGGAATAAGATTATATTCAAGCGATGGGAATTTTAATTGGAGACTACAAATATGGCAAGATGTAATTGAAGACACATATTCAAAAAATATAGCATTAAAAGGTTATGGCTATAATTATAAAATTCCAGCGATGGAGCCAGCATATCGTTCAGGCAATGATGGTACAAATGAGAATGTTCATAATTTCTTTGTAAACATTTATGCTAGGGGTGGTTTAATCCACTTAATTCTCTACTTATCTTTGTTTATTGTTTTGTTCAAATCTGCAAAACAAAACAATAGATTAAAGATATTTGCTATGGTTTTTGTGCCATTAATCTTTACATCTTTTTTTGATGCATCGATGGAAAATGCCCATTATCCACTTATCTTTTATTTCTTATTAGGAAAAATAACTTATAATCGTATTTAATCAAAACTTAGTTTATTATTAATTAGATGAAAGCACTTATAACTGGCATCACAGGACAAGATGGTTATTACCTAACTAAACTTTTAATTGAAAAAAACTATGAAGTACATGGATTAATAAGAAGATCCTCTACGTTTAATACAGATAGAATAAATGAACTTATTTCAGAACACTCTGCTGATGGCAAACTATCCCTTTATTATTCTGACTTGCTGGATTCTTCTTCTTTAAATAATTTAATAAATACAATTAATCCCGATGAAATATATAATCTAGCAGCTCAATCACATGTTGCTGTTTCCTTTAAAAACCCACTTTATACTACACAGACGAGTACAGTCGGCCCTCTAACTATTCTTGAAGCAGTAAAAAATAGTGAGAAAAAAATTAAATATTATCAGGCTTCTTCTTCTGAAATGTTTGGAGGCATTGATAATAATTCATTAAACGAAGAATCAAAATTTGTTCCTAAAAGCCCGTATGCAGCTGGAAAATTGTTTGCTCATGAAATGACCAAAATTTATAGAGAGTCGTACGACATGTTTGCAGTGAATGGAATTTTATTTAATCATGAGTCTCCACTTAGAGGAGAGACGTTTGTTACAAGAAAAATCTCAAAAGCTGTAGGTCGTATTTCTCAAGGTATTCAAACTAAATTAACACTTGGTAACTTAGATGCATTCAGAGATTGGGGGTTTGCAGGAGATTACGTTAAAGGAATGTATTTAATGATGCAACATGAAGAGCCAGATGACTGGGTTCTGTCATCTGATGAAACACATACTGTTAAAGAGTTTGTAAAGTTAGCTTTTGATTGCGTAAATTTAAACTGGGAAGATTATGTAGTAACTTCCAAAAAATATGAACGACCTAATGAGGTAGTGCATTTATTAGGCGATTCAACAAAAGCAAGAACTAAATTAAATTGGACCCCAGAAGTCAGCTTTAGAGGTTTAGTCGAAATGATGGTCAATTCAGATATAAAAGAAGCTACTAGAGAAAAAGTTCTACTTGATCAAAATTTAATCAAACCAACATGGGAGAATCCAGCTTAGGCAATATTCTCTAAAAACCATTTGTAAGTCTTTTTAATACCTTCTTCAAGTTTTATTTTAGGTTTCCATCCTAATTCAAAAATCTTTGTTGAATCAAGCAACTTTCTAGGATTACCATTAGGCTTATCTGTATCATAGGTCAAAGAACCTTCATACTGCACATTGTCTTTAATAATTTCAGCTAATTGTTTAATAGTCACTTCTTCGTTGCTCCCAACATTTAATAATTCTTCACTAATTTCATTTGAAATTACAAAATTTATTGCTTCTGCCAAATCTTCAGCATAAAGAAATTCTCTTTTTGGTTCTCCAGTTCCCCAAATTTTAAATTTATCGTCGTTGTTAATTTTAGAATTATGCATTCTCCTAATTAATCCAGGTATAACATGGCTTTCAGTTTCAGAAAAGTTATCATTGGGTCCATAAAGATTAGTTGGCATTAAATTAGTTATATTCATTCCGAATTGTTGCTTCATCGAATTACCAATTTCAATTGCAGTAAGTTTTGCCATTGCATATGGAGAGTTTGTAGGTTCAAGTTTTCCAGACATTATATATTCTTCTTTAATTGGATTAACTGCTTCTAGGGGATATATACAACTGCTACCAAGGTTTATTAAGCGAATGTTTTTAAAGTCTTTAATGGACTCTAATATATTTAAATTTATTTTTAGATTTTCAACTATAAACTCAAACCTATTTGTATTATTGGCTATTATCCCCCCAACTCTTGCCGCTGCATTTACAATTACATCTGGACTTTCCTCAGAGATTGTTTTATAAGTCGAATCATAGTCAAAAAGATTTGTGTCTTGTCTATTCGATGCGATAATTTTCTTATAGATATTTTTATCTTTCAATAATTTTACTGTAGAACTTCCAACCAAACCAGTTGAACCAAAAACTAAAACTTTCATATATTAATAACTATAGATTATCTGTAAATTTTTGTTAGAAACCTTAAATTCAAACATATAATATTTTTATGTGTGGATTTATAGGTTCTGTTTCAAAAAATAAAATATTACATAATGAACTTGAGAAATGTAATGAGCAAATAATATGCAGAGGACCTGATAATAAGAAAACTTTAGAGACTACAGAAGACAAATTTAATTTTAAAGGAATTTTCAATAGATTATCCATCATAGATCTTTCAAGCAATGCTGACCAACCTATGGTCTCTCAAGATAAAAATTATATTTTGATGTTTAATGGAGAAATTTACAATCATGCAGAATTAAGAAGTCAATTAATTAAAAAAGGATATAAATTTGAATCAAGCCATTCTGATACAGAGTCACTTTTATACTCTTTTGTTGAATTTGGAGAAAAAACACCAGAGATGCTTAGAGGACAATTCTCATTTATTTTTCTTGATAAAAGAAACAATACTATCTACTTATGTAGGGACAGACTTGGACAAAAACCACTTTATTATTTTTTAGGCAAAGATACATTAAATTTCAGCTCAAATTTAATTTCTTTAGCAAATTTTTGTAGACTTAACCGGATTAACGAATCTTCAATGTTTAATTATCTGAATTATGGAATTTCTACTGATGAAGACACAATTTTTGAAAATGTTAAAAGAGTTTTGCCAGGTCAAATAATAAGAATTAATCTTTCAAAAGATAATTTTGAAAGTAATTCAAACATATATTGGAAATTAGAAAATTATTACGATAATAAAACATTTTATGAAGAGGAATTTATAGATTTACTGGAGGAGTCAGTATTGTTAAGGACAAACTCAGATGTCCCATTTGCTACATTTTTATCTGGAGGTCTGGACTCTACTTCAATAATTAAATCTCAGAAAAATATGAATTTAGAAATCAATTCATTCTCAGTTTATATGAGTAAAAGCAAGTTTAATGAAAGAGAATATTGTGAAGAAGTTTCAAAAGTATACAATACCAATCATGATTTTGTGGAGTTTAATGAACAAATCACATTTGAAAGCGTCAATAAAATTTTAGCAACTTTAGATGAGCCTTTTGCAGATCCATCATATGTTCCAACTTATCTTTTAAGCAATATGATATCTAACAAATATAAAGTTGCTTTATCTGGAGATGGGGGAGATGAGCTTTTAGGAGGTTATCTCAGGGTGCAAAAAGCAATGAAAAATTCTAATTTTATTTCCAGCTCTTTTAATAATTTAATTTTTAATCTATACCCTGCCAGATTTGGCACTGGTAGTACTTTTTTGTCAAAGAATATTGATCTGAATACAAAATATAACTCTTTTCTTTCTGATGCAAAGTTACTAAATTTGTTGGGAATAAATTATAAAAATATTATTTTAAATCAGTTTACTGAAAATAAATTTAAAAATAACTATAAACAATTGATGGAAAATGAGTATAAATTCTATTTATCTCAAATGATGATGTTTAAAGTTGATAGAGCTTCAATGGCAAATTCTCTTGAAGTAAGATCACCATTTGTCGATAATAAATTAATAGAATATATTTTTTCACATTCAAATGAATATTTTGATATAAATAAACCCAAAGCACTACTAATCAACTATCTTAAAAGTGAATTTAATGCCAATTTTTTAAATAGAAAAAAACAAGGATTTATATTTGATGTAGAATCATTTGTCTATAGATATGAAAAAGAATTCTATGAAAATATAATGTATCTATCAAAAGTAATTGATTTAAATGTTAAGAGTATAAATAATCTTTTTAAATATAAAACAAGAATGAATGCAAATAGAATTTGGAAATTAAAAGTTTTATCAGATTACTTATTTAAAAATTTATAGTCTTCAATCATTTTTTTCGAAATAATAGAAATATCATTTTTTTCTATTACGGTGCTGAATGCATTTAGAGAAATTTTTTCTTGTAATTCACTCGAAGCTTCTAATTTTTTAAATGTTTCAAATATATCTGGAGAATCTAAATTGAATAAAAAACCTGTAGTTCCATGTTTTATTATTTCTTTATGATTCTTTATATTTGATGCAATAACTATACATCCAGTTGACATTGCCTCTAGTATAGTTTTTGGATTTCCTTCAAACTTTGATGATGACAAATAATATTTATAATTATTCATTTCCTTTTTAATTTCTTTATTATCTAAATTGTCAATAATAGATACTTTTAAGTCGTTATTTTGTATTATATTTTCGAGTTCTTTTTTTTCAGGTCCTGAGCCTATAATTTTTAGACTAAAGTTAGTATCTTTAGTAAATAAAGTAATTAACTGCTTATAGTTTTTTTGCTTATCTAGCCTTCCTACAGATAAAACTTCATCGGAAATTCTTGAATTAATTTTTTTGAAATTGTTATCTATTATCCAGTTTGGCCTTAATTTTATTTTTTCATGGACAATTTTATAATTAGATTTTAAAAATTTAATATCTTCTTTACTTGTTGTTGTATATAAATCTGAAAATTTTAACGAAACATATGTTAAGCAGTTAAATAAAAATCTCCTCAAATAACTTTCATTGTTTAGTTTGGAAAATTCATACATATCATAACCAGTACGAATTAAAATTTTTTTACCAAAAAGTAATTTAGAAATTAAAACTACCCAAGAGCCTAGTAACTGATGTTGGTGGAGAATGTCTTCATTTTTTATATTTTTTCTATAAATCAAAGGTATAAATAATGAGTATATAAATTTATACCATCTACCTTTTGTTGATATATTATTAAACATTGAGACAACTTTAGAATTTGGAAAATCTTCTATTAGTCCTTGATCATCTGAATCACCATAAGTATAAAATGTGAATTTAGTGCTGTTTACTTTACTAATTTGTTTATAAATTTCTAATTCTCGATTTAAAGTTCCTGAATTGAGCCAAGTTTGTAAAGAATAATTATAAGTTAGGAATACTGCTACATTCATATCATTTACAAATTAGTATACTAATCATAAGATTTGATAAGTAGATTTATATGACAAACATAACATACGTTTTTTCTGGTAATAGAAAAAACCGATATTATCAAAAAAAATACGAAGCTAAAGAATTTTTTTACGGCCTCAATTTATTTGATAATGAAAATATAAATTTAGAAATAATTGAACCTAAAAATAATAATTTTCCACCTAAGGTTATATTTAGATACCTTGATAAAATATTTCAAAAAATTTTTAATTTACCAGTTTACATGTATGTATTTATTTCCATTGAGAATATAAAAATACTTCTTAAGACAGATAAATTAATACTTGTTAATGAGACAACATATTGCTCTTTAGCTCCGTTATTGTGGATTATTAAATTATTTAAAAGGATAGATGTTTATGTATTTGTTATGGGTTTATATAGTAAAAAATTAAGGTTTCCCATATTAAAAAATTTACATTTTTTAATTATCAAATTATTCAATCTTTCAGTTAAAAAACTCATGTTTCTTGGAGAAGGTGAGCTTTCAAAGGCTTTAAAAATTCATAAATCAAGTAGAAACAAATTTATACTGTTTCCTTTTTCCATAGACACAGAGTTTTGGAACGTTCAGCAAAGTGATAAAAACCAGATTAAAGAAAATATTCTGTTTGTAGGTAATGACGGGAACAGAGATACTGAATTATTTCTTAAAATTGCAAAATATTTGAAAGAAATAAATTTTACAGCTATAACAAATATTGAAAATTTGTTGAATGCAAAACTTCCTAATCTTAATGTTATTAAGGGCTCTTTTGGTAGTTCAAATTTAAGCGATGCTGAACTTAAGCAATACTATCTAAGTTCAAAATTAGTAATTTTACCACTTAGGGAATCTTCTCAACCTTCTGGGCAAAGTGTAACATTACAAGCTTTGTCATGTCGAACTCAAGTAATAATTTCAGACACTGAAGGTTTCTGGGATAGAAGCAACTTTAAAAATAATGAGAATATTTACTTTGTAAAAGAAAATAATTTCAAAGGATGGTCAAATAGGATTATCCAAGTGTTATCCGATGAGAAGAATTTAAAAAAAACTGAAAAGAATGGTCAGGAATTAGTTTTAAATTTATACACTCTTGAAAATTTCAAAAATAAACTTTTTGAAATTATTGAATTAGATAAAAATATAATTAAATGAAACTTTACATATTATAGTTATCATTGATTATGTTTTTAAAACTCTCTAATAAGACTTATTATCAAAACCATTTAAAAGTAATTGATAGATACATTATTGATGATAACTATATTCATATAGTTGGAAGTGAAAATCCTCATCTTTCAGAGTCTAAGAATGTAATAAAAATCACTCCAAATAGTACACTTAATGAACATTTAGACACTACAAAAAAATATAAAACAATAGTTTTTACAGATTTTTTTGAAACATCAACTGATATATATAGTCTGTTAAAAGAATGTAAGTTGCTTTTAGAACCACAAGGTAAATTAGTTATTTCTGTACTGAATTATAAATTATCTTTCATAGTTAAATTTTTTGAGCTTTTTGGTCTTAAGCAAAAATCTCCTAAATTATCTCATATAAATGAGAACCATTTAAAAAACCTATCACACACTACTGGTCTTGAGTATGTTAATTCTCATACAAAGCAAATCATTCCATTTAATCTTTTTGGCATTCTTTATATAGTCAATTTTGTATTAGAACTTTTATTTTCAAAACTAAATTTTGGTTTGATAAGATACATGGTTTTAACAAACAGTGATCATAAAAATATTGTAAATTTGAAAAAATCTGTAATAATTCCCGCAAAAAATGAAGAAGGAAACATTGAACCATTATTCAAGAAGTTGGACCAATTAAATATTGATGAAATAGTATTTTCTATTGGTAATTCTAAAGATAAAACTTTTGAAAAAATTCAAGAATGTTCTGAAAGGTTTATAAATCTGAATGTTGTTTGTCATAATCAAACAAAGAATGGTAAAGCTAATGCAGTATGGGAAAGTTTGGAACTAGTTACAGGAGATGTAGTTGCTATTCTTGACTCTGATTTGAGTGTCGATCCTAGTGAACTTCAGAATTTTTATTCAATAATAGAAAATAATTATGCTGACTTTGTGAATGGTACAAGATTAATTTATCCAATGGAAAAAGAATCAATGAGAAAACTAAATCTTTTAGGCAATAGAGTTTTTCAGTACATAGTTTCAGTAATAATTGGCATAAAGCTTTCCGATTCACTTTGTGGTACCAAAGTTTTTAAAAAAGATTTTATCCAAAAGATTAGTTGGTGGCAAAAAAAATATAAACTATTTGATCCATTTTGTGATTTTGATTTAATTTTTACTGCTGCCATAACAGGAGAAAAAATTGTTGAATATCCTATTCATTATAAATCAAGAATTTATGGGAAAACACAAATATCAAGATTCAGGGACGGGTTTAAGTTGATTATTTATTTAGTAAAATCATATAGAATATTTCATACTTCATAATTTTATAAATACTATTTATATTGTTCTACAAGTTGTTTTGTTATCAATATATTTTTATTTTTAACAATCCAATAATAATAAATTATGTCATCCCCTAAGTACTCTGGCAACTCTTTATAAACCTTGTTTCTTTTTTGAAAATGTAAATTTAGTATTCCCTGTTCATTTGTTAAAGAAATAGGAAACTCTTTTGCAATTTCTAAAATATCATTAATCATTCCTTTATAAATTATTGATGTATCAAAGTACATCAAACCAGTTTGAAAATAATTTTTAGCATCAAGATTAAATGCTCTCTTCATTTGTTGTATTTCAGGTTGGGTTATATCAAATTGTGATATAAGCAACCTATCATAGTTTGGATAGCCATCAGCTTTGGCTAAAAAAGAGTCTTTGACATCAATTTTCATTACGTCATTTAAATTATTGTGTATTGTTAAATTGATATCAAGATAAAAAATTTTATCCCATTCTTTTAATTTCATATGGAAAAGGTTTAATTTAAACCATTGAAAATTTTTAGTTTTGAACCTATTTGGTTGGTTATTTGTTTCTAATTTTAAAAATCTATTTTTTGTTTTTTTATCAAATTTTATTTTTGGGAGTCTAATTACAGTTACATTAATATCTTTTCTAATATTTTTAATTAAAAATGTTGGGGTGATAAAAGATGTTAAAATTAAAAGTTCTCCTTTGTACATCCCCTGATTTCTTAAATTAGAAATAAACTTATTTGCATGATTTAAAAGAAATTTAAAATTTCCAACAATTGCTACTGCTTTTTTATTTTCTTTCATAAATTGTCTTAATTGATTCTATCAAATATAAAATAGAAGTACTGTGTACCAATTTTTATACTGTTTTGATCAAAATTATATAAAGCAAGCGTTCACATCTATAATTTCTATTTTAGAAAATGTTGATCAAAAAATAAAAATTGATATCATAACAAATCTACCTCAGGAAAAGATTCAAGTACCGAAAAAAATTAAAAACCATAATTACTTAGATAGCGTTTCTTTTCACAGAATTAATATGTCAGAGGTTGAATTATACAATTTATCTGAAGCTCATGTAACAGAGGCTACTTTTTATAGGCTCTTTTTACAGGACTACATTAAGTCTGAAAATTTTATAACTTATTTAGACTGTGATGTAATTTGCTTAACTAATCCGTTGACAACACTAGATAAAGTTTACAAAGAGTTATTAATGAATAAAAAATATGTTTCATTTAACACAGAAATATATAGGGGTGATGGTTATAAATACTTTGATGATCTATCTCTTGAAGGAGATAAATACTTTAATGCTGGTGTAATGATTTTCAACCCTACAGAATGGAAAAACGCAAATGTAAAGGAAAAATCTCTTAATTTAATACCCAAAATTAAAGAAAAAGCAATTTTTTGGGATCAAGATATATTAAATATTATTTTTGATAAGAATTATTTTGAATTGCCAGACCAGTTAAATTCAAGATCTAGAAAAAATGATATAGCTGATATAATATTTCATCATTTTTCAGGAAAACATAAACCATGGACTATAAAAGGATTTCACCAAAAGCATTCTTCAGATTTTCATAATTTTTACAATCAAATTTACAGGGGTAGGTATCTTATAATTACATCTAATTTTAGAAATGGCGTAAAACACCTTGGAAGCTACTTAAATAAAAGATTTGAATTTAATTTAAAAAATATAATTTTTGTTTACTATGCAATCAAATCAGTAATTACGAAGGTGATAAAATGATTTCAGTTTTAAATAAAAAATATCAAAAAAACCAGGTTCTTTCTTCTATTAATTTTATAAAACAATCAGATCAAGTTTTTTCTGCATCACTTAGCCAAGAAGATTTAGAAAAATTTAATTTTACTGATATAAAAATTTTTGAGAAAAACAATGAGTTAATTACATTCGTCAATCTCAACTTTACTGTAAAGGAAAATGACATAATTTACTCACATGCTGATTTTGTTGAAAGTTTATTTCATATCTTAAATGATTTTAAGTTTCAGAATATTAAGGTAATCTCTTCACAATCTGATAGAAAAATTTCAAAAAATTTATTTAAAAAAAAGCCAAAATGTGTATCTAATTGGTATTCAACAAATGTAAATTTTAATACAGAATCTTTAGTTCCAATACCTCTAGGAATAGCTCCATACAGAAATAGTAAATCAGCGATAATAGAAGATTTTATTAATTTGGAAATGCAACAAAAAAAGAAATTTTTGTATATTAACTTCAATCTTAATACAAATTATTTTCATAGAATAAAGACTATTAATTTTGCAAAAAAAATATTTGGTATCAATCCTATAGATAATAAAAAATATAAGGATTATTTACTAAGCCTTAGTCTACACAAATTTTCATTATCACCTTGGGGTAATGGAATAGATACACATAGGTTCTGGGAGTCACTTTATTGTGGAACAATTCCTATCACTAAATCGCATTATGTTTATAAGACATTTGAAGGTTTACCTATGGTTCTTCTACCATCATATAAAAAATTAAAAAAATTTAATAAAGAAATAGAATTTGATGAATTTAATATTGAAAAACTAGATATAAATTGGTGGATGAACAAAATTAACAAAAATAAAGTTGAACCAAAAATTAAAAAAACAAAAGTTCAAATAACTGATGTTCAATTAGATATAATAGAAAAAAATCTTTTCAAATTAAAAAATAATAATTCAAGAAAAAAAAGGATTAATACTTTTTTAAGAAAAGCTCATCAAAAAACTAGTATTCTTCATAAGACTTAACTTCTTCAATATCAGACAAAAATAATTTGTTAATTTTATTTTTTACTTCAAATCTTTGATCATTTGTTATGTAAACAGATCGAGCAAGATCAATAAAAATTTTGTCAAATTGTTTATTTTTTTCAAGTAATCTAATATCGTCTTCAATAGACCATAATTTTTGATTAATTTCTTTTAGATCATCCATAAGAACTTTTAATTCGTTAGTTTTGTTTGTTTTAAATGAATTTAAACTATTTTCTAATATTTCTAATTCAAACGATACTTTTTTAACTTTTTCTAAATCTGATATTTTCTCTTTTTTTATTTGTAAAATTGTAATTTTATCAATCAATTCACCTACGGATATATTTATTAGAATTTTCATAATCTAAATTGTAATATTCCAATCTTTATACAGTTCAAGTTTCTCAGTCCCTTGACCCTGTTTTTTAATTGGGTGAAAGAATAGATTTGATTTTGTTGGAATCCTCTCAACCAAATGTAAGATACTACTGTCTATACAATGTATTTCTTCAGCATTCTCTATTAACTTTGTATATAAAAAAATATTATTAAATATGTCTGTATCTTTTTCTATATAGATATTTGGAAGGCTACCATCAAGACTGAGTTCAACCTGTCCGTATGAACTACTTCTATGAATCAATCTATATTTTGTATTGACTTTGTGAAACTTGATTAAGTGATTCATAAGTTCAGTTTCTTTTTTATTATCTCGTGGAACATGAAAAAAATCAAAAGAAAGTGAATAGGGAATATTTAGTTGTTTATAAAACGATGTATTAAACTTTCCATAATTTTTTTCAAAACCAACTCTTAATATTTGTTTTTTTTGGAATATGTTATATATTTCAGATTCATTTTTTATTTTAATAATTTCAACTTTTGGATTTTCAATATTTAAATAACAAATTTGTTCATAATAATTTTCATTAATTGGCAAAATTATTTTTTCAAACTGTTCTGAAAGATAATTGACTAAGCCATTACAGATAATTATGTCCCCTAGTCCTTGGTGGTGGTGCACTACTATTCTTTTTGATGAGAGCTTACTAATTTTATAAACTGTGTTTTTAAAATTAGTAAATATAAAGATTTTTATTGCATTTTTAAATATATGAGTAATTGTTTTTACAAACTTCATATAAATCAGGCATACCATTCTTTCATTTTTTTCATTTTATTTTTTTTAGCATTACCAATTATGTAATTAAAGTGTATTATTTTAGGTTTTGTAACATAGTTGAAATAAAACGATCCATTAGGAAATAAAACCGGCGATAAAAATTTAAATTTAAACTCCTTTTTTAAATTATTAAGATAAGTTTGGTCATGTGCGGGTAAGTTTATTATTGACTCAATATCTATTTCATCGGGATTAAATAACTTTTTTGTTTTATTAGTTGATTTTATCATCATAAAGCCAGCACATAAGTCATCTTGGATAGCTCTTTTATTGTTATAATCCAGTTGAAACAAAAAATCATTATCTTCTATTTCATTTTCTAAGTACTCAAGAATATTTTCTTTGATTACTATATCTCCATCAATATACAGGACATATTCGTTATTTATAAGAGCATCATATATAGATTCGAATTTGCTCACCATCATTTCACCAAATTTACTATTTCCAGCTTTCCATGATGCAACTTTTTCATTTTGTGAAAATTTTGAATTTAATAATATACAATTTTTATCAATTTTACTTAAGTAATCAAAGCTTTTTTTATCTGTACAATAAATCAAAAGATCTAACTCAATATTGTTTTTATTTATTGACTCTATTAGATTCAATGTGAAATCTAAATAGCCGTAGTTAGTAAATGTAATCGGTTGGACATTTTTTTTCATCGTAATTTACTCTTTTTAAAGTATATTGTTAATTCTATTAATACTTATATATTAAATTTACAGAGTAAATTTAATAAGAACTATTCTAAAATTTACTTATGGTCTCATTATCAATATTTACAACTATGACGGATCCTGAAAAAAGAAACGATCCATGGAAAGAAGCATTAGAGTGTTACAATTTTTTTGCAGATGAAGTAGTTGTTGTTGGTGATGACTGGCCAAAGGAGTTTTCTTGGGACCACATTGGTAAAACATTTCAAAAAGGATATGACAAATGCACATCAGATTGGGTTATGAGAATGGACGTTGATTATTTTTTACATGAAAAAACTAAAAATAAATTATTTAATGCTTTAGAAAAATATAATAATTATCCGGCAATTTCTTTACCCCAGTATCAGATATTTACACCTGACAGATATCAGATAAAAACAAGAATATGTTTATTGTTTAATAAAAAAAAATACAGGAATATAAAGTTGAATGGTGGGGGAGATTTAACCTTGGCCACTCTTGACGGAGAATTAATTGACCCCACAGAAGTGCCAATGGTTAATGTGCCAATATATCAATACGAATCAACCTTTAGAACAAAAGAAATTTTACTTGAGGACAGAGGTCGGTTTGCTAGAGCTTGGTTTAGATACTTCCAAACTTATGAAAGTAGAGGAGGAGGCACCCCAGAAGAAGCTTTTGATGCCTGGTTTAAAGAAATAGTAAAAAGATATCCAAAACATAGTTTTAAATTAAAAATTAATAATCACCCTAAGTTTATTATTGATAAGCTTAAAAGTATCGAAGAAGAACATTTTGGATATAACGCTTTTAATCTTAAGCAAGTTACAAAATTTGAAAACAAATATTTAATTAAAGGCCTCAGAGAAAAATATATAAATCCTATTTTATATAGAAAAAATTTAAAATATTAGGAATTCATGGGTAAGGAAAAGTATTTAGTAGTGCTTGGAGGATCTCCAAGAGGAGGAGAAAAAGCTTGGAATTCAATGTACAAGTATGTAAAAGAACACCTTAAAGCTGATTTAGCTATTTGTACAGGAAGGAAATGGCTAAACAATCAATCGTTTATAGATAAAGCTGAATTTGATTGGACATTTGATGAGGTTGATGATTGGACTGAATATTACACAAAAAATTACAATAAGCAATGGGTGGAAGCTTTTGAACTTGGTAGAAATACAGGTTTATTGGAATCCGGGTTTATTCACTTTGCTATTAAAGATATTATTCTTGAAAGGCATATCGAAGAAATTGAGCAATACGATTACATTATTTATTCTAGATTTGACCAAATGTATATTGATTATCATCTTCATGGTTATGATCAAAATATATTGATACCAGAAGGAGAGGATTATTTTGGTATAGGAGATAGACATATTTTAATACCTTCAATGTTTGCCAGAAAATATTTTGGCATACTAAAATTTTTTCTTAATAATTACAATGAGTTCAAAAATATAAACTATTTAAATTGTGAAACTGTCAATAATCTTCATCTCAAATCATTTATAAGTGAAGAGAATATACTGAGAACAAAAAGAATTCAATTTACTGTAGCTGAAAAAAAAGACCAAACAAATTGGAGAAAAGCTATATTTAAGATTTATTTATTAAGAAATGTAAAACTTAAATATCCAGACGAATTTCTAAAAGCGTTAGAAAATTTTGTTATAAATTTAAATGTTTCAAAAATTGACTTTACAAATCTTGTTTTGTTAATAAATTATTTTTATTTATTGCTTAGGAAAAACTTAGGTATGATAAAAGATTACTTCTCAGAGAGATAGTTTACAATTTCATCAGAGATAAATCGTGAACCTTTCAAGCTTAAATGATCATCATCAGAATAAAAAATATTACCATTGATTGCACCTACACATGATCCTTCGACCAATTTATTACAAAATATGTCACTTGGATAAATCCTTACAATATTTTTTAATTCCAAAGAGTCCAAAAAAGCAACGGACTCTTTTTGTCTTTCAAACCATATTTTATTTGGATAAGATACTGTTGCATTTGTAGGTAAATCTTTATAGAAAAATAGTTCTGGAACATTCCAACCCTGAGCTGGAATTGGATAGATTAATATTATTAAATTATTATTTCTTTCAAATGTTTTTAGAGTCTTGACGATTTCTTCTTTTAATCCATCAATAACAATTATGTCATTTTCTTCTCTTACTGTACCATTATTAAAACCAGTACCACTAAAATATCTAGGAAATCTTGCACCATAAACAATAATTGAGTCTTTTATATTTCTACCAAATTCATTCTTTTCTTTAATATTTTTATTTGGACATGAGTCTTCACTTGGATTTTTATCAAAAATAAAGATACAATCATTTCCGGTAAAGTGGATTAGATTATAATCACTTATTATTGAATTTTCTAGAAGAGAAGATGATAGAGTTCTTAACGAGGAATCTCCTAAAATATATATGGATTTGTTGTCTTTATTACGTGTAATTACACAAGAATCTTCAACACTCCTGTTATTGCAAGACTCACCACCAATACTTAAAACATCAGAATCCTTCACTTTTAAAAGAAATATTTTATTTGGTATATTCAAAATATTTAAACTATCGGGTATATCAAAAATTATTAAACCAGAAAAAACAACAATTACTAGATAGAAAGCAATCAAACCTTTGAAAAATTTAAATTCTTTAAATGAATTTTCTATGAATTTCCAATTAAAGTATGCAAGCAGAAATAACAAAAACAGTAATAATAATTTAAAGTAAATTTTCATTTCACCAATCTTGTCATTTTGAATAAACATGAATGCAACAATTGGCTGATGGAACAGATAAAGAGAATAGGAAATATTTCCTAATGTTTGAATCAATTTAAGATTGACAAAATAACTTTCTGATTTTGCGAGTAAAAACAAGCTGCAGCCTAATATGGCTATAAATTTTGGAAACGTGCTATTGATAACAGTATCATCAAACATTAAAAAAGAAAAAACTATTAAGGATATTCCAAGTATTGAAGTTTTAAATTTAACGTTATTTCTTAAAAATTCTTCAAACATCATAAATATTGATCCAGCTAAAAACTCCCAAAATCTTCCTAAAGGATTGTAAAATAAGTTTTCTGATAAATTAAAAAAACTAAATGCTAATGAAAAAATTATTAATAAATTAAATGTATTTACAATTTGTCTATTTTTTTTATATACAAAAACAAGTATTAATGGAAGCAGAATATAGAACTGTTCTTCAATGCCTAAACTCCAAGTATGAAGCATTGTAAGATATTTATTATTTGGTGAGTTGTAGAAATCTAAGTTTGTATAAAAAAAATTAGATACGTATATAAGAGAATAAAAAACAGAATCAAGATGCATCTTTAGTTCTGAAGGACTTAAGAAATTATAAGCAAATAAACTTGAAAGTATTGAAGTGGAAATAAGAGCTGGTGTAAGTCTTAAAAATCTTTTTTTAAAAAAAATTCTAAAATAATTATTTTGAGTTCTTAAGCCAAGTATTAATTTATTAGAAATTAGATATCCAGATATAAAAAAAAATAAATCTACACCCAACCATCCGCCAACTAAAAGGTTTTTGTCAAAATGATATAAAATTACTCCAATTACAGCTACAGCTCTAAGAAAATTTAAATCTTTTCTAAAGGAGAGTTCATTAATTTTGACTTTGTTGATCATTTTTTGTTCAGTTGTTATTTGTAGTATTCTCTTCCATATCCATGAGAATTATCATAATAAATTAAAGGTTTGTCTATAAATTGACAGTCCGTAAATTGCAGGACACCTTTCCAAAGATCATAGTCTGCAGCATACGGTAGATTTCTAAAACCATTAAGCTGTTTTACTAAATTAGCTTCTATCAAAACTGAAGAAGTAATTATAGGATTCACTGTAGAGATAAACTCTTTTGTGAATGCTTCAGGATAAGTTAATTTCTTAAATCTATTAACCAAGTAATTTCTAAAAATAGACTTCTTAATTTTTTTGTAATAATAATCATTCAAAAAACTCTTATACTTCAACTTTTCGTCAAAAACCCCTTCACCAATTAATGCATCCGTTGAAGACATTTTTAAACCAGATTTGTTGAGATTATTTAATTGTATTTCAAGTTTGTCTTTTAGCCAGATATCATCATCGTCAAGAAAAGCAATCCATTCTCCATTAGATTTATTGATACCAAAATTTCTAATATTACCAGGACCAAATCCATTGATAATTTTTTGATTTTGCTTTAAATTAATTTGATTAATTTCTTTAATATACTTATGTTCTAAATAGCCTTCTTCTGTTGAGCCATCGTTGATAACAATTATTTCTGTATTAGAGTAAGTTTGGCTGAAAACACTTTCAATAGCTCGTAGTAAATAATCAAGTCTATTAAAACTTGGAATAACAACGCTAACTAAGGGGTTATTCATATATTCATTATATTTTAATTTTTCTTATAAGACTAAATTTTAGGTTCTTCTAAATGAAGTATTTTGTTTTTTTTCCATATACTGACATTAAAAAAGTCAATTTAAACTTATCTTTTATACCATGTTTTGAAGCTCTTACAGTCAGTATGGGAAAATCATACTGCATTTCTTTCCTGTTTCTAAATTCTGTCTCATTTTCTAAAATATGTGAGTTGTAAGTTTTTCCTAATAAACTAAAGATGCTTTGATCATGCCGATTTGTTATAAATGACTTGTATTGTTTATTGGTATAAAAGTCAGTGATTAAATTTTGATTACTATTTAATACTTTTTTGTAGTCATGAAAAAACTCCATGTTTGTTTTATTTTTTTTAAAAAACATTACTCCTGCTTGAAGCTGTGTTGTAGAAGCTATTTCAGAATTAATATCTATATTAAAAAAGTTAAAAAGCTCTTTTGATGTATATTGATTTTCTAAAAATTGTTTTTCAGTTTCAAACCTGAGAAAGTTGGTTTTGTAGTCAGATATAGTATCTATATATTCTTTGAACCTTAATTTAGCCTTAGGTAGATTATTTATAGATGATCCGGCATCACAATATAAAACAACATCATCATTATTTATTTCTTCGAGCAAATTATGAATGATTTCATGTTTCCATACCCAATATCCACCACCTTTACTTACATTCAGCAAATCTTTATAATTTTTTTTAAAATCATTGTTTAAATTTTCTGGACCAAGACTTATAATTTTATCAAAATAGCCAGAGTGTTTAGCTAATGAACACAAGTGCTTTTTTGAATATTTAAAAAATTTATCTCCATATGTTAAAAAATATATTTTCATTTCTAAAATTTAATTTTCTCCCACGAATTGTTTGTTAAAAAGTTTATATTTTTCTTTGAACTCCATCTGTAAGGCATTAAAACTTTAGTGTCTTTTTTTTCTCCAAAAAATGCAGCTAGATAGGAATAGGTACTATTTGCGATAATGAAATGTTTGTAACGCAACATTTTATTAAATGACTTAATAGGGTCAATATCTTCTCCGTATATTTTTCTGCAATTTGAAAATACAATTTGGTTAGATACCCACTCTTTGTCGTCTGTAAATATGTCATATTCAAATTCTTTGAGTTCTTTTTTTAGAAAATCGATTGAATTTTTATAGTAATTTATATTTAAGTTCATTCCTAGGTTTAGATAATCTTGTCTTCTTATATGGATTAGTACTTTTTCATTATTCAAACTTTCTAAATTTTGATAATCAATATTAAATCTTTTTAATATTGATTCCTTATTATTTTTTAAATGAAAAATATTATTTTGCCAATAACCATCAAAATAATTAATCATTGAATAAACTTTGTAATCAAAATTTTTGTTGAAGTCTTTTTCTTTTAAGTATTTATAAATGTACTTATTAATGAATGGAAAAAATTTTTTTACCTTCTTACTATTGATTAGGTAATTAAGTACATTAGAAACTATTTTCATTAGCCTACTCATTTCATCAACATAACAACCAAGTTTATCTAGATGAAAGTCTCTTTTTGTATCACCACTTGTTTTTTTAGAATGTTTAAAAAAATCGAGATTGTATGTAACTCTAAATCCCATTTTTTCTAAATGTTTTGAAAAGGAATATTGAAAAATCTGATTTCCTAGTCCACCTTTAATCTCAACAATTGCAGCTTTTTTCATTTTAAAATAAAAATTCTTCTGTTTTTTTTGAAATTATTCTATATTTGAAATTTTCACTTAATTTGTAAGCTTCATTTTCAATTATTTTACGTTTTTTATTAGAAAGAGACAGAGCTTCTATCATCTTATTTAGCAAATCGTCAATACTATTAGACTCAAAAATAATTGCATTTTCTTTATTTATAAAATCAATAAACCCTATAGAGTTGCTGACTATACAAATTTTTTTTCTAGCCATAGCCTCAACCAAACTCAGCGGTCCAGCTTCGTATTCGTTTTTTGTAATTTTTGAAGGAATTATTACAAAATCTGATTCATCAATAAAATTTATTAACTCTTCTTTTTCAACAAAATTTATAACTGTAATAAATTTTTCAAGATCGTAATCTTTAATTTGCTTTTTTATATTATTAATTTCTATCCCAGTACCTATTAGATCAATTTTAAAATCAACTCCACTAACTTTTTTAAGTTTGAAAGCTGCTTCAATAATTAAATCGATTCCTTTGTAATTTATAAATCTTCCAAAATATAAAAATTTTATAGTATTAGTCAATTTTTTAGAAACTAATTTCTCTTTAGTAAAAAATATTTCATCTACTCCCATTGGAATGATTTCACTATTAAAAACTTTTGAATTATTTGGTGTAGCAAATTTTAAATTTTCAAGCCCATTTTTACTTACAGCAGTAAACTTTACAGAATTATTCAAAGTAAAGTTAATTATAAACTTACCAAAATAACCTAAATTGTTAAGTATTTTTACATCAGAACCATGAGAAGTAAAAACTGTATTAATATTTAGCATTTTGCCTACTAGAGCACTAATGAAACCTTGAGGAAATACCCAGTGACTGTAGATTATTTGGGGTTTTAATTTTATTGAAAAGTAAATTAAATTTATGAATTGGAAAAAAATTAAAAAAAGAATCTTAATTAAATTTAATTTGTTTTTTTTTATTGATGGATAAAGTCCGTATTTTGATAAATTTGAAAATTTTGAAGGAAAAATATAATTATATGGAATTAAAGTTATGTTTTTAATGGAATTTTTGTTTTCAACTTTTTCTATTTTTCGAGGGTATAAAATAAAAAATTGATTTTCTTCACTAAAATTTTCAACTAGTTTATTTATAAAATTTGGAGCTGGATCATTTAAAGACTGCTTGAAAGTTGAAGTATTAACTAAAATTTTCATTTAAGTTTATTTTAGTCAAAATTTAATTTGTTAATAATTTTAATAAATTCATTACTTAGTTTTTATAACTTTACTTAATAAGTAAAAAGTTATATTTTTTTGATTTACAAAATTATAAACGCTTAAAACTAAGCGTTTAAAAACTGGAATTTTATTTTTTTGAATATATAGAGCATCACCCCATGGAATTGTTTTTTTCCACCACTTCGTTACAACTCTTAAAAAATCGTGTTTTTTTAAAAAACTATCAATTTCACTTATATGAGGACAGTCTTCGTATAATTCTTTCCTGTTTACCTCAATCAACAATGCTTCAAAATTTTTTAATGATGATGTTGCACCCTTTAGAACATTCAATTCGTAACCTTGTACATCAACACAAAGTATATTTGCTTCATTTAACTTATAAGAGTCTAAAGTATTGATTTCTATAGTTTCTTCTTCATCTTTTCTAAATTCAATATAAGAATGATAAATTAAATGATCTTTTGGTTTCAAAAAAGAGCTACTTTGTGAATCGTTATTTAAATCTTTATACATTGTCAATTTGCTTATTTCATTTCCTAAAGCACAATTAAATATTTTAATTTTTTCATTATTTCTAAATTTTAGAATAAGTTTTTCATAAAGTATTTTTTGAGGTTCAAACAAGTATATGTTTGCGTTTGAATTTAATTTTTGAAAAATTTCCACCTCATTACCTAAGTGAGCACCAACTTGTACAAATCCTTTTGGGTATATTTGAAAAATTTTTAGATATTTTTCTAGATTGACCAACATTTAAATTCTCAATTTTCTTGCTAATATTTTTTTTATTTTTTGTTTTTTTGGAACATACTTTTTCCAAAAGTAACCTGTACTATAAAGCATATTTATATATTCTTTGGAATGGTCGTTTTGCAATTTTTCTTCTATAATTTTCAGAATCCTATTGTAAAAATTGTAATTATTTAGAATTTTATCCCTTGAATTTATAAGAGAATCTAAATTTTTTTCATAAGATTTATTATTGATGACATTCTCAATTTTTGATATTGAACTGTTAATATCATTTATATCTATTTTTGTTAATGATGAATCATCAAAATAGTCATATATATTTGTTGCACCATAATAAATTGGGTAAGAAATTCCTAAGTATGAGTCAAATAATTTTTCTGACATTAAATTGTATTTGGAGTCATTTTCGAGAACTATGTGATATTTAGATCTAAATATTACATCAGATTTTTTATCAATTGATTTTATTCCATTTCCATACCAATTCATTTTTTCTCCAAAATGTTCTCTAAGAATATTTAAAAATTCAATTCTTAATGAATGGTTTTCAGTATGAACTTTATTTGAACAAATTACACTCAACTCAATATCTTTTTCCACATTTTTTAACTTAGAAAGATATGTGTAGTCAATTTCTGATTTTTCATAAATGGTATCTCCATGATTTGCATGAATCATCCATGGAAGAAAAGGAAATGTGTTGGTATGGTTTTTGTTATAAACGGGATAGCATCCATAAGAATATGAAAATTGATTTAAATATTTAATCATATAATTAGAAAAAAAATGATTTTTTTTAAATGATGTTTCATTATTTAAGTAAATAACATTTTGTAAAGGCACTTTACAATACTCAACTCTGGATGTTAAATCTTCGAATACAAACCAAAAATCTGCCTTTTCTATATCTTTATTTATGTGAAACCTATATCTTTGTTCTTTATTTTTTTCAAAACTAAAAAAATTCTCAAAAGTTAAGTTTTTCCCGTGACTTGGTAATGAAATTTTAATATCTATCATTTATCTAATTGTAATTTAAAACACAATATTAATTTTTAAATTATTGCTTTAAAAAAATAAATTTATTTCTAAAAATATATAAAAGATATAAATATTAGAATTTAGATGTTGTTAAAAGAAATTAATCAAAATTCAAAACTGTTTAGCCTAGCAAGTTTTGGTCTCATATTGCTATCTATTTTACAAGTGGCAAAATCAACTATTGCAGAGATAAATAACAATGAATTTTTAGATATTAATCCATGGGCTTTTTCAGATCTACTTATCAACTATCAGGGAGGATTTGTTAGAAGAGGCTTGATAGGGGAAATTGTCTTCTATTTAGATTCAGATGGGATATTGTTTGATACCGTATACAAAATTATATTTTTCAATTTTTGTATTTTTGTGATATTGATTTTATTAAATTTAAAAATCCTAAACCTGAATACTTTTCAAAAATTTTTATTTCATATAAGTATTTTTGGAGTTTTTAATATGTCCTTATTTGGTAATTATTTTGCTAGGAAAGAAATATTCGTAATCAATCTTTTTCTAATTTTGGTAATAATATATAAAAAATTTTCAAAACAGATTTTTATTTATACAGCCCATTTGTTTTCATTATTAGCAATATTAATTCATGAAGGTATTGGTTTTTTTCTTTTCTATCCATTTGTTACATATTTGTTTAGTAAAATAAAAAATTCAAATAAATTTAAATATTCTTTTCGAATTACTAACCTCAGCATATTTTTATTAATTTTCTTCTTTAAAGGTAATAATTCTATTGCTTTGCATATAATTAACTCTTTAAGTGCTGATGATCGATATCTTATTAAAAATTTAGATCAAAACGCAATTACCGCCTTAGGCTGGGGTATAAATGAAGTATTTAACTCTATTTACATAGTTTTATTCTCCGGCTCAGTTGTTTTGTGGATTGTTTTCTTTTTAGCTATTCCAATTTCTATCTCAATTGTTTTAGGAATTTCATTTTACGATTTAGTCAATAAATGTAAAAAAATAATTTACAGCAACTATGAATTTTTATTGGTACCGTTATTATTTATTCTTGGTTGGGATTGGGGAAGGTGGATTTTAACCATATTTTACTTTCTTTTTTTTGTTTTCTTTTTAGAAATAGATAATCATCAACCTAAAAATACACAGAGTCTGATAGTTGTATTATTTACAATAATATCTTTTTTAACCTCAATGCCTCCATGTTGTTTGGAAATGGGTAGTACAAAAGTTTCATCAAATATTTATAGAATTTATAAAAGCTTTGAGATTACGATTATGTCATTGATGAACTAGATTTTGATAAAATATCATATCTTATTTTTTATTTGAATCCAATATTTTGGAATGTTGTTAATTGAAAAATCAGAATTTCTCATCCAAGGGTTAGGATAAAATATTTTAGAATTTTCTTGCTGACCTAAAAAAGCAGCTAAAAATGAATAGGTAGAGTTTGAAATGATAAAATTTTGATGTCTAGTCATTTCTTTAAAAATCTCTAAAGGATCATCATCTAGGTTATTAAATATTTTGGAAACATTAAAATTTTTAAAATCTTTTATATTTAAGTTTGAGTCATCAGAAAAAATATTAATTTCACAGTTTAATATTTTATTTTCTATTTTATTAAGTGCCGATTTATAATATTTAATTTTTAAATCTTCATTTAATTCAATATAATCACTTCTTCTAATGTGCATCATTACGCTGTTTTGTATTTTTGTTTTTGGTAAAGATAGTTTTTTTTCCAAAAAAGATTTATCTATAAATGAAGTGTTTTGATAGTATCCTGTAAATCTATTAAAAAATTTTGGTTTTATTTTTTCTAAATTAGAGATTTCTTCAAATAGTGAATTTGTAATTTTAAAAATTCTATTATGTTTTAGGGAAATTTCTTTAAAGCCAAATTCATTAATATCAATAAGCAAATCTCGTTGAAAGTCATGGCTAGATTTATAAAAACTAGTGTCTAACAACACATTAAATCCATAATATTTTAAACGATTTGCAAAAGAAATAATGAAAATTTGGTTACCAAGACCACCTTTAATGTCTACAATTGCAGTCTTTTTCATATTAAAATTTTATCACTTTGTAGATTGCATAGTGTTTTGAACTATTAAAGTCTAAAATATTCTAAGTGAGGCAAAAGAAATATTTTATAACTTATAATTCAAGCAAGTCATTTAAGTTTTCAAATAATCATTTAATAAATTTGGCTTTAAATTCAAATTTATTTGATGATGTTTACAATTTTTCATATAAAGATTTGTCACAGGATTTCACAAGAAAATATAAAAATGTCTTACAGCAAAATAGAGGTGGTGGGTATTGGTTATGGAAATTAAATATAATAGACCAAGTATTCTCAAAAATTAACAAAAATGATATTGTTTTATATTTAGATTCTGGTTCAACCTTAAACTATTTTGCTAAAAAGAGGTTTGATGATTATTGTTATAGGTTATCTTCTTCAGATTATGGGTTATTAAATTTTTCAACTATATTTATCGAAAAAGAGTGGACTACTCAAGAAATTTTTGATTATTTTAAAATAAATATTGATTCAGAAATTGCAAACTCACCTCAAAGAGAAGGCGGAACCTTATTGTTTCAAAAAAATGATCATTCATTGAGTCTTATACAGGAATTTTATAAATTACTTAATGTAGATCCGTATTTAATAACTGATAAATATAATGATTCACAAAATTCAGAATTTTTTAAAGAAAACCGCCACGACCAAAGCATATTTAGTTTATTATCAAAAATTTACGGTTCAATAAATTATGAAAACGAAACTCATTTTAAAAATAGAGAAAGCCTTCAATATTCTTACCCATTTCTTTCGACAAGGCACTCAGATCAAAATTTATTTTTTAAATCTATTTACTATTTAAATTATTCTAAATCTTCAACCACACCAAGATTTTTTGTTAATGAAAATCTAAATTCATTAAATAAATTTTATAAAAAATATTTTTACTTCAACACAAAACTGAAATAAATATACAATTTTTGTAGTGGTGAATATAAAGAAATATATTAATCGGAACATTATCAAATTTTTATTAAAGTATATTGGCTATTGTTTTCTTGATTTTTTATTATTTCTTTTGATACTTTTTAAAAAAAGAAAAAATAAAAATAAATTTAAAATTATAACAGTTGCAGATTCGAACTTTTTTGCAGCATTAACTAATCTTTTAGATTCCATTAAATTTTACGAACCTAGTTTAGATGTTGTTATTTATGATATTGGTTTAGAAGAGGAAGATAAAAAGTATTTAAATAAAAAATATAACTATAAATTAAAAAACTTTCAATTTAAAAAGTACCCTTCATTTATAAATTCATATGATTCTGATGGAAAACTTGGTAGCTATGCCTGGAAAGCTTTAATTATTCAAGATGAATACTTTAATGACAATAAAAATATAATTTATTTGGATGCGGGTTGTGAATTAAGAAAAAATTTAAGACTACTAAAATTTGTTTTGCTTAGAAATGGTTTATTTTCACCATCAAGTAGTGATGATGTCAAAAGATGGACGCATCCAACAACTTTAAACAGAATGAATGTAAGTCCAAAGTTATTATCAAAAAGAAACTTCAGTGCTGCATCTATTGGCTTAGTAACGAATAATGATACGATTTCTAATATTGTTTCAAAATGGGCAAAATTTTCTCAAGATAAAGACACAATTTCACCTAAGGGTAGCAGTAGGCTTAATCATAGACAAGACCAGGCAATTTTAAATATACTAATTCATCAAAATTTAAACTCATTTATGATTTTTAGAACACAAAAGATTTTTGGAATTTTAACTCATTCAAATAAAGATGTTGGCTTGTTTAAGTAGTCAAAATATTGAAATAATAGGAAAATGGCTCATCATTGCTGATAAGTTATGCTGGAAAACAAAAAACAATATAGTCATAATTGATAAATAAATATTTTTAAATATAGATTTTAAAACCCTTGTGGGCGCTACAGGATTTGAACCTGTGACTTCTTCCTTGTAAGGAAAGAACCATTAAATACTAGGTAGTATCAGAGAGTATCAATTTATAGAGT
>Ga0181585_10000223_pt1 | contig 43981 bp, 39 predicted proteins | sample 071ome_29_FD_132469 | JGI IMG/M metagenome (GOLD analysis project Ga0181585, IMG submission 132469) | Coastal salt marsh microbial communities from the Groves Creek Marsh, Skidaway Island, Georgia - 071407BT metaG (megahit assembly) | ecosystem: Environmental > Aquatic > Marine > Intertidal...
AAAAGGCCTTCAATATGGAGTTCCACTAGAGGAGTTCGTAGATACATTTACTTTCCAAACGTTTGAACCAAGAGGTATGGTTGAAGGACATGAAAACATTAAAATGAGTAATTCAATCATAGATTATGTGTTTAGGGCCCTTGGTCTTGAGTATCTGGATAGAACGGATATTGTTCAGGTTCCACCAAAAAACAAACAACTAGCAGAACCTGTAGCTGTAGAAGAGAAACCTCAACCAGCAGAACCTGTACAACTAGCAGAACCTGTAGCTGTAGAAGAGAAACCTAAACCAGCAGAACCTGTAGCTGTTGAACAAGCTGAAAATTCAGTTGCTACTGTGCAAGAGGTACTTGGAGATATGATGGGGGATGCACCTGCTTGTCCAGACTGTGGCCATATAACTATTAGAAATGGTTCATGCTACAAATGTCTAAACTGTGGTAACTCTTTAGGCTGTAGCTAATTTAAAAACCTATATTTAATAGTATTGTAAAAATAAAAAAAACCATCTATAGCCCTAATTTTCTTTCCATCTGCGTAGGATCGACCTTGGTAGCTAATTGGTACTTCAACAATGTTTCTTGAAAATTTAAGAAATTTTGCAAGCATTTCTATTTCGATTGAAAATCCTTTCTCTTTTATATCAATATTTTTAAAAAAACTTGAGGGTAACAGTTTATAACAAGAAGCAACATCACTTACCTTATAAGAAAAAATTAAAGAAAAAAATAATGATAATAATTTATTAGCTAAGAATGTCCGAGTATAAATATTATTTCTTTGTTTGTTGCCTATAAACCTACTACCTAAAATTAATAAATCATCTTTTCCCTTGATTGTTGAGTACATTTCAACGATGTCACTTGGAAAGTACTCTAAATCTGCATCGTGAATTATTACATACTTTGAATTTATATTTTTTTTAGCATAATTTAGAGCAGCACCCTTTCCAGAATTGGTATCTAATCTTATGTAAGTAACAATTTGATTTCTATTTACAAAGTCTTTAGCTATTTTTTGTGAATTATCTGTTGAGCAATCATCAATAAGAATTATGGAATTAATTTCTTTAACGGATAATAATCTATTTATAGATTCCCTTAAAGTATTTTCTTCATTAAAAAAAGGAACTAGTGCTGTCAGAGAATTCATTATATAATTTTACACTTTATACCAATAATTTATTGGATAGTAGATTGTTTTATAAAACATTTTGAAATTTTATTTATAGACTTAATTGATTAAAGATCAAACAAATAGGTATTTATTTTTGTTTTTAAATTTAAAATAAAATATTACTATGTTTACTGTACATTATGACATACCTTCTTTTTATTGTATTTTTTAATTTATTTTTTTTAATAGGTAGAGGTTTGTATTCTTTACTTTTACAAAAAAGTTATTTAGAACCTGCTAGGAAAATATTTAATATTGAAATCAATTTGCTTTTTCCATTAATCGGACTATTTGCAATCGGAAACATAGCATTTTTATTAAACTTTTTTACTAAAATTAATCAAATTGTTATAGTGTCAACAATTCTATGTTTAATTTCATTAAATTTACTAAATAAAAAAATAAATATAGATAAAAAAATATTGATATTCAACTTTTTTGTGCCACTTATTATTGGGATATCTAGTAATAATATAAATTTACATTATGATGCAGGCTTGTATCACCTACAATTTCAAAATTGGTTGAAAAGTTATAAAATTGTAGAAAATTTAGTACTCGCACATTCAAGAAATGGATATTCTTCGATCTACGACTATATATCTACTTACTTTTGGTGGGATGGTAACTATTTATTTTTACATTTTATAAATTTAGTGTTTATAACTTCATTTTTTTCTGTTTTAATTTTCTGTTTATTTTTTCAAGAAAATATTTTTCTAAAATACTCTTCTCTTGCAATAATCATTTATTCTTTTTTAGATAATTTTGGATATTATGGGGGAAGAAATGGGTTCATCTACATTGAAAGTATTGGAAAACAAGATGTTGCATTTGCAATAATATTTTACCTAGTTTTTTTATTTTTAATTTATTCCATAAAATATAATTTATACACTAATGAAAACTTTTTTTGGATTACAGTCTTTTCACTATTCGCACTTCAGTTAAGAATTTCTGCTGCTTTTTTATTTCCAATTTTGCTTTTCTACATATATAAGTTACTTAGGAGTAAAAAATATATAAGTTTTTGGAAATATGCAATTTTGCAGATAATTTTGGGGACAAGCTGGATTGCAAAAAATCTTATTTCAACTGGTTGTATGTTTTTTCCTGTTGAAATTACTTGTTTTGATAAATTAAATATTTATGGTGCGGAATTAGCAAACAATGAAAAACTTGAATTGTATGAATTCCATAAAGGATACAACTTTAATGATAATTTTTATAAATGGTTTGATAATTTTTTAGACCACTCAATTAATAAACAGGTTTTGATAAACTTTGCAATTTCTTTTTTTGTTATTAGGTTATTTTTTAAAATTATTTTTATTGAAAAAAGGTTGAATAACTACTTGTTATATTTCATAGTTTTAGCAACAATTGCATCAAATATTTTCTTTTTATTGGTTTCTGCTCCTGGTGATAGATTTTTTATTCAACTATTTCTTGTAATCATAGGTATTGCCTACTTCATAACAGTAGATGAAATAAAAATAAGAAATATAAAATATTTTAAGAATTTAATGCCGATTTTTACAATTTTTATATCAGTAATTTCTCTTTTACTAATTCCAAGAATTTCTGATTATCAAAATGTAAATAATGGTGTACAAATAGTGGAAGTTAATTCTGAAAATGTAAAATACAAAAAGATTGAGGGATACTGGGGTGTAAGGCCAAGCAACTCCACACTTTGTTGGGAAAAAATTAATTGTATTTATGAAATAAAAAACATTAACTTTAATGAAAGTAAAAATAGTTTTGAAATTAAGAATTAAATTCTATTAATATTCGGAACTTTCATATTAAAAATATAGATTGTCTTGGTGTTGGACACAAAATCTTTTAAACATAATTTAGTCGAAATATAATTAATTATTTCTTATTTTTAAATAATTGTTATCATTTTAGCTTAGGGCGCTTAGCTCAGTCCGGCAGAGCGCTTCCCTTACAAGGAAGAAGTCACAGGTTCAAATCCTGTAGCGCCCACTGGAATCTTTTTAACTATCCTTATCTTTGTAAGTTTTAATTTTTTGTTATTTGCATTGAGTATTAAATTTAATTCAAATTTTTTTAAAGATGTTTTAATGAATTTTAATATTTATTTTTTGTAATTTCTTCCATCAGCATGGCCACCGTCATAATATACAAGTGGCTTATTGATAAAAATGCTATTAGTCATTTTTAACAATCCAAGCCAACAGTCATAATCTGCCCACAGTGGCAGACCGCGAAAACCTCCTAGGGTATCAAATAATTTTTTTTCAACTACAACACTAGAAGTAATAAAACAATTATGAATATTAATAAATTCATAGTCCCAAATTTTTGGTAACCCCTGTTTTAAATATTTAGTTTTTTTATAAATAAACTTTAAATCTTTCCAGTAATGCTCTTGATGATATAACTTATATTTTTCATCAGGATTGTATGGACCAAAACCAAATAATCCTTCGGTTGATGAAAGCTTATAATTTCCCTCCTGCATTGTTGATATTTGAATATTAAGTTTGTTGTCTAACCAAATATCATCATCATCCAAAAAGGCTAGGTACTTTCCTGTCGCTTTTTTTGTTCCAAAATTTCTAATTGCTCCTGGACCAAATCCATTTATTTCCTTCTGATTTTTCTCCAAATGAATGAGTTTGACATTTGAATCAAATTCATAACTAAGGTAATTTGGATCAGTTGAGCCATCATTAATTACAATGATTTCTATACTATTAAAATTTTGATTTTGGACACTTTCAATTGCATTTAGCAAAAATTTAAATCTATTAAAGCTTGGAATGATTACTGAAACTAAAGGAATTGACATATATATAATTTATAAACTTTAATATCAAATTATACTTATGTTTATAGCAATAAACTTATGAAATTATATTTTTTAACATATGGAGATAGAAATTTCTATCTTTCAAAAAAACAATTGATTTATAAAGCTGAATCTACCTATCTTTTTGATAAATGTATTTCACTTGGACCAAGCGATTTAAATAGAGATTTTAAAGATGAATTTTATAGTATTCTGTCTCAAAAAAAGGGTGGTGGTTATTGGATATGGAAGTTTAAAATTTTACAAAACTTACTTAATGAGATTTCTTATGAAGATATAGTTGTATATTGCGATGCTGGATCAACATTTAACATTAACAAAAAATCATTAAATAGATTGAAAGAATATATAGAAATATTAAGATATTCGAAATTTGGAAATTTAAGAATGGAGTGTGAGAAACAGTTTTTAGAAAAACAGTATACAACTAAAGAATTATTTAATTACTTTAACATTAAAAGTGATTCCGATATTATGAACTCTCCCCAACTTCAAGCTGGACATTTGTTTTTCAAAAAAAATAAACATTCGGAAGATTATTTAAAAACTTATGAAAAATGTTTAAAATTTGATACTAATTTTATAACAGATGCTTACAACAAAAATCAAGAAATTTATTTTAAAACAAATAGGCATGATCAAAGTATTTTTAGCTTAATTTCTAAGATATACGGCGGTGAAATAATTGACAATGAGACTGAATTTAGAAATAGAAAAGAATTGCAATATGGCTATCCTTTTTTAAGTGTTCGAAGCTCTAATCATGGGCCAAAAGATTACTTAAATTATTTTCTTAGAAGAAAAAAATTTTTAAGTAAAGATTACTATTTTTAAATATTCTAATTCTTAGATTTTGCAAAATTTTTAATGTTTAAAGATAATAATGTAATATAAATTATTAAATTTGGAAAATAAAAAATTGAGTCACTTTTTATTGCATTTATTAAGATAAACAAATTAATCAAAAACATACTGTAATTTAGTCTTTTGGTAATGATTAAATTTTTGTAAATAAATACTGTAAAAAGCGATATACCAACTATGCCAAAGAATAATAATAATGACAAAAATGATGAGTGTGGTAACAAAAAGCTGCTTGTTTGATTAATTTGAATTTCATTATAGTAATTAGATAAATGATATGGTCCAGTTCCAAAAAATAATTCAGGTAGTTCTGGATTATACCTACTTATAAAGATTCCCCACAGTTCTGATCTGTTGGTATAAAAAGCAAAAACACTCAAAACTTTCACAAAAAAATATAAAATTGAAGATTCATTTTCATTCAAATAACTTAGAGAAGAAGAAAAATCATAATCTAAAGCATATAAATTTGCTGAATCTAAGATACTATTACTTGCTGCAAGAATTGAGTATCTTATCTTTCCCAAACCAACTAAAGGCAGCATTACAAGTGATGAAAATATATAAAATAAAATTTTGGTTTTTTTAGAATAGTGATTTTTATTTATTATTTTAAGAATTGTCAATAGAAGCAACATTACAAAAGCAGCCCTATTATTAGACAAATATAGCCCTAAAGACATGACAATTGTTAAAAATAAGTCAAAAGTTTTAAATTTTTTCTTTTCTAAATTAAAAATGAACATAAGAAGAAGTGCTAGCCCAAAAAACTCTCCAATACTCTCTGCACTCGGATATATACCTCTCCAAGCAATTACTTCATTCCACTCGTTTCTACTAAACAAAGAACTGTTAGTTGTTCCGTATTTGGTTAACCCTAGAAAAAAATAACTTAGAAAATTTATCAAAGGCATCGAAGAACTAAAGTAACCCAGTAACAAAACTAGAAAAAGAGATATTAATAAATTAATTCCAAACAATTCTAAGTTAATAAATGCTGAATAGTCTTTAAAAAAATAAATTAACCCAAAAATTAAGAATGTGGAAAATAAAGTCCAAAAAATAATTGAATTAATGCTGTAAGTTGTACTAGTTAAGCCTCGTATTTTATCTGGTTTCAAATAATAATTATTTTCTTCAATTCTTAAAATCCAAAAAATCATTAAAAAGAAAATTATTAGAAAGCTCTTCTTGTATGTAAAAATACTCTTAAATCCAAATATTAAAAATATTATTGAAAAAAAATAAAAATTAAAACCATTTAATAAGCCCATAACCAAAATAATATAAGGAAAATAATTTATTAGCGATTGTCTTCTTGTTGAAACAACTATATATAGAAAAAATACAGAATAGAAAATATAAATAAATAAATTTAAATATGATGTGAATTTAGTTAAATCAATTAAATAAAAATATTTTTCATAAAATCTAGTTTGTGAATAAATTCCCACTACTAATAATAAAGATGTAAGAGCTACTGGGAGTAAATCTTTGAACCTGATTTCAAATTTTTCTGTTTTTCTTATAAATGTAAGTAAAACTAACCAAATTGAAGATTGTAATAATAAACTAATTAACGGATTTGTTCCTATAGATATATAAAAAGTGTATCCAATTTGATCTACACCGGTAATTTTTCCAAAACATTTAATAGAAGAATAATTATTATGCTTTATGATGTAATGGTCTTGATAAATTACATTTGGATTTGCTGATATAAATTCAAACAAAGAAATAGAGCATGTATTAATTTGATAATATCTCAAATCAGATGAAATCTTTTCAGGGTTTGTCGCCCCATCGCTAAAAGAAAGTGAGAACGGCAAAATTAATATTGATAATACAATAATTACTTTAAAAATAATTTCTTTCCTAAATTTTTGCATTATTTTTTAACTTATTATTAATAAAGCTCGCAACTGAAACTGCAGTAAAAACAAATACAATGAGTACATTATGATAAAGTTTCTCATTCAATAACTCTGGTATTACATTCCAACCACCCATTACATAATGATGACACTCAATAAAAGAGTTAACTAAAACACTATTGCCTTCTGAGTCATTAACTAATCTTTGTGCAAAAGAAGGATCGTTTTCAAAGATAAAATTTGGATTACTTGCAATATCCTCATCAACAAAATTATTTGGGAAAGCCCCACAAATCATCTCAACAATTTTATTATTTTGCATTTAGCTTAAATTATAAACCTAATATCTTGCTGAAAGTAAACATAAATAAATAGTTATTTTTTATTATTTTTCTAAGTATTAAACTTTAATAATTAGAGGGTAATTATTTTTACAATTTTAGATATACAAGGTGGATTTGGAAACCAAGTTTTCCAAATAGCATTTGCTAGATATTTAGAAAATTTAGGCTACAAAGTTTATGTAAATTTTAGCTTTTATGAAAACAGTATTAAAAATAACATTAATAATGTTACACCTAGAGAGTTCGCTTTTGAAAAATCTGATTTTGACTTAAATCCTTGCCCGAAGATATTACTCCATCTTATAAGATTTCTGCAAAAACTAGCCCTTTCAAATAAAGTTCCACTACTTTTGAAATTATTTATAAAAAAGATTTTCTTTAAAATAAAAAACGTAGAAGATTTCTTAAGTTTAGAAAATAAACCAATATTTTTACATTGCAGTGGTTATTGGCAAGACATTAGTTTACTGGATTCTTTTAAAGATGAATTTAAAATTTTCATAAATAAAAAATTAATAGAACTTAATATGGAAAATTATAAAACTCATCCTAATTCAACAATGATTCATGTTAGAAGATCTGACTACCTGAAGTTAAATGAAGATTTACGTATGGATTATTATCAAAATGCAATGTTCTTATTTAAAAAAGATACGAATAAATTTAAGTTTGATATCTATACTGATGACCCAACATGGGTATTAGAGCAAGAAGATTTTAGTTCTGCAAAAAATATTTACAAACCAAACTCTGTTCAGGGAAAGAATGCAAATAAAGATGCTTTGGAAAACTTTTTGAAAATGTTGTTTTATGAGAATTATATATTGAGTAATAGCACTTATTCTCTTTTGGCATATGAATTTTCATTTTCAAACAACAAACAAGTAACAGTTCCAGAACCTTGGTTTAGAAACAGATGGTATGGAAAAATATATCCTAATAATTGTTATAAGATAAAAAATTTAAAATAGATTATATCGAATAAAATTTTTCTATATTTATTATTCTCACATGGAATCATTAAATAATTTAGAAAATGAAAGTTTATCTATTATTGGTGATACATTAAAAAATGCAGAAAATCACCTTATTATCTATTTAATAGGTAAAGATTCATCAGTTTTATTACATTTATTTAGAAAATATTTCTATCCATTAAATGTGCCTATTAAATTATTGCATATTGACACTGGTTGGAAGTTTAGCTCTATGATTGAATTTAGAGACAATATTGCAAAAAAATATCAGCTTAATCTGGATGTATACAAAAAAGAAAATAAAGAAGAAATTACACCATTTAACAGTGATAAATATACTGACATCCAAAAAACTCAAGCTCTTAAAGAAGCTTTAAAACTTGAAAATTATGACATAGTTTACGGCGGTGCACGAAGAGATGAAGAAGTCAGTAGATCTAAAGAAAGAGTAGTGTCACATAGAAATAAATTCAATGCGTGGGATCCAAAAAAACAAAGAATTGAACCATGGCTAATATTTAATCTTGAAAAATCAAAAGAGGAATCATTTAGAGTTTTTCCTTTGTCTAATTGGACTGAGCTTAATATATGGGAGTATATTAAAAAAGAAAATATTGAAATTGTTCCATTATATTTTGCAAAAAAAAGAAAAGTAGTTTTAAGAAATGAACAGTATTTTTTATTAGATGATAACAGATTCGAACTAGTTGAGTCTGATACTGTTTTAGAAAAAGTAGTAAGATTCAGAACACTTGGGTGTTATCCGCTTACTGCTGGAATTGAAAGTAATGCGAACAATGTTGATCAAATCATTGATGAATTAAAAAAAGAAAAAAATTCGGAAAGAGCAGGAAGGTTAATTGACAAAGATAAAACTGGAAGTATGGAATTAAAAAAAAGAGAGGGATACTTTTAGTGAATAAAAGCTTTATAAAAATTCTCACATCTGGCAGTGTTGATAGTGGAAAGTCTACTCTACTGGGGAGAATTCTATATGATACTGAAAATTTCAATTTAGATGAACTTGAATCTGTAATCAATAGAACAAAACTCAACCAATCATTTAAATATGAAATAGATTATTCATTCTTTTTAGACGGCCTTTTAGATGAAACTACAGAAGGTATAACTATTGATTTGGCACATAAATATTTTGTTTATGATGATAAAAATTATGTATTTATTGACTCCCCTGGACATATTGAATATTTGCAAAATACTGCAAGTGGCGCAACTTTCGCTGATATAGCTATTTTGATGATAGATGTTGAAGTTGGTATCACAACCCAAACATTTAATCATTTAGAAATTATTGGCATGTTTAAAAATATAAAAAAAATAGTTATTTGCATAAACAAGATTGACAGTAGTAATAACCCGGAAGAAGATTATTTAACATACAAAAAGGAAATTGAAGATTTCTGTAAAAAATTAAATATTAATAATTTCGAATTAATTCCTGTATCTGCAATTGAAGGTATAAATATTAAAAAAAATAATGCAGTACTTCCATTTTATAGAGGATTATCTCTCCTTGAAATAATAAGTAATTTTAATATTAAAAATGATAATGGAGTTAAAGGTAGCTTAACAGCTGTTCAAGATGTTTTAATTGGAGAAAATAATAAAAGGTATCTAAATGTAATTAACTTAAATGAGAATATAAAAACCGGCAAAAAGTTAACGAATATTAGAACAAATGAAATTGTTACTATAAATAAAATTTATAAAAATTTTAAAGAACAAAAAATACTTGAATCAGGTGAGGTTGGAAATATTACATTTGATGAAAAAGCTACAATAAATAAAAGTGATATATTAGTTAGCAATAATGAAACTTTAAAATACACATCTTCGATTAAATGTACTTTAGTCTTGCTTGATAAAGAAAATAATCTCTCTCTATCAGAAAGGATGCTAATTATATTTAAAAATCAAAAATCATATGGCTTTATATCTAAAATTGAAAAAAGAGAGAATTCAAATATAATTTTTTCAATTACTTTTGAATTAGAATCAAAAATTATTATTTCTGAGTATGAAACTTATGACAAACTATCAGTGTTCAATTTTATAGACCCATCCACAAACCAAACTCTGGGTTTTGGATATGTTGATTTTTCTTTAGACAAGGGAGTTCACATTAAAGAGTCTGTTCTGGTTAAAAGCACTAATAACAAAAAAATTATAAAGTGTTTTTGGCTTACAGGACTCCCTTCTTCAGGAAAGACAACTATTGCGAATGAGTTTGGCAAAATTCTAAACAAAAACTCAATTCCTTTCTATATTATCGATGGAGACACTATAAGAAGTGGTCTTAATTCTGATCTTGGATTTAGTAAATCAGATAGGATTGAAAATAATAGAAGAGTTGCTCATTTGGCAAAAATATTATTTGACTCTGGAATTGTTCCTATAGTTTCAACAGTATCACCCAATAATTCATCTAGAAATTTTGCAAGGTCTCTTTTCAATAAAAATGATTTTATTGAAGTATTTGTTGACACTCCTCTTGAAGAATGTATTAAGCGCGATGTAAAAAACTTGTATAAATCTTCAAAAACTAATAAAAACATTACTGGGTTACATACAAATTATGATGTACCTATCAAACCCGAAGTTATAATTGAAACACTTAATACTTCTCTAAATCAAAGTGTTGATTTACTTTATAAATATTTGTCTTTATAAATAAATTTTATTAATTTAAAAATTTTAATAATTTTGATACAACATATTGTTGTTTCTTTTTATTTATATGACTTCCCATTGGTAAATACAACCCTTGGTTACCTAAAGCCACTGAAACTTCAAGCACATCTAGTTCTTTGGTTGGGTTTAACTTTAAATATGAAGGCTGTAAATGCAACGGCCAAAAAAAAGGTCTTGACTCAATATTATTTTCAAATAAAAATTTGATAAGTGCATCTCTGTCGTAAGCTGAATTTATTAATACACCATATACCCAGTAATGGTTTCTATTACTAATTGTCTTTTTTAAATGAAGCTGAACCTTATCTTGAGAGTTTTGGAATAAGCTGTCATAAACTTGTGCTTGGATTATTTTAGATTCTATAGTTTTTTTTAAATTTTTTATTTGTGATTTTCCTAAAGAAGCTGCTATTCCTGAAATTCTATAATTTTCATAAAAATTTTCGTGTTTGAAACGATCTAAATTATTAAAATCTAGATTTATCATTTGTTTTATTTTTTTATATTTTTTTTTATCATTTATTAAAATTGCACCTCCCTCGCCTGAGGTTATATGTTTGTTTGCATAAAAACTTAAAGTTGAGACATCCCCAAATGATCCACATGGTCTATCGTTATAATATTGACCATGTGCTTCAGAAGCATCTTCAATTAGTATTAAATTTTTTTCTATGCAAAAAGATTCAATTTCTTCTGCTTCTGCAGTTAGTCCATAAGTATGAACCATTAAAACAGCTTTCGTATTTTTAGAATAAACTTTTTTTACATTTTCTAACGACATATTCCAAGTGTATTTATCTACATCACAAAATTTTGCTTTCAATCCAGCCTTATGTATAGCAAGTAAACAAGAAATAATTGTAAAAGAAGGTACTATTACTTCATCTCCCTCTTTTAAATCTAAACTTTGGATAGCAACTATTAAGGCTGCTGTGCCATTAGACAAACAGACAGCGTGTGTTCTTTGAAACATCGGGGCTAATTCTTCTTCAAATTGCTTTACAACACTACTTGTTCCGGATATTTCTTTTTGAAAAAGAGCATGATTTACATCATAAATATTCTTATAAGTTAGATTTGGTTGAAAAACATTTATAAATTTCAAAAATATTCCTTATCTGTATTTATATCATAAGGACCTTGTTTAGCTTCAATAAATTTAGCGTCTTTTAGAATTTCTATTCCATGACCTCCTTTATAAAGCAAAATTGAGTCTTTAGGTTTTAAATTTACAGATTTAATAAATTTATTCTTATTATCATAAATCTTTACTAATATCTCTCCTTCTAAAACAACTATAACTTCTGCAGTTACTGAAATTTTCCTAATATTTGTTAAATGATAATGATTAGAAATAATTTCTCCTTTAGATAAGTTAAATGAACCAAGTTGCATTTCAAGGTTATTTTCCGTGTAAAAATCTCTTTGAGAATCTATTTGATCAAACTTAATTACAACCGCTAACAAGTTGTTGTTATTATCTAAAATTTTCATGTTTCAATAATCTTTTACAAAGTATAGCTTGCTTTATATATGGTAATGATAACTGTAATAATCTAAAAATATTTGTGCTTGTTTTTGATTTACCATAAATCCTTGGCTTATTAATAAATGGTACTTCTCTAATTTGTGTTTTGCTCAAATATAATTTTGTGACTACATTAATGAAGTATTCACCGTAATAAAAGTTTTCGAACATGTCTTTTACGAAGTATTCTTTTTTACCTATAATGAAACCACTGGTCAAGTCTTTAACATGTATTTTTAGAATTATATTTAAAATTTTATTGAAAATAACAGATAAATATATTGCAACAATAGAGTCCTCAGAATTTTTAATATTTCGCAATGTATTAAAAATTGATTTGTTGTATTTTAATTGACCTTTATACCCACCTCCATTAACAAATCTTGAACCAATAAAAACTGATTCCTGTTCAGATCTATGAAAATTTATTAATTTTTCAATAGAATTTATATCTACAGAACCGTCTGCGTCAAACCACATTAAGTTGGAGTATTCTGCTATATTTACTCCTTCTAGTATCGAAAGAGAAAGTGAATTATTTTGTCTCCTAATACGATAATTAATATTAAATTTTTCTTTAAATTCTATTAGCAATTGGTCAGTGTTATCATTTGAATTGTCATCTATTACAATTATCTCAAATTGATCACAAGTCTTATCAAGTATTAAACTTAATTCTGGAACTAAAAATTCAAGATTCTTTCTTTCATTTAGCACAGGCAATATAATGCTTAAATTGTATTTATCTTTATTCACTTCTTTATATTAATTTCAATTAGGAAAAGAAATCCAAATTTTCCATTGAATACTTTTCTGAAAAAGTTTTCAAGCTTTAAACCAATATTAGAATTAAAAATTGAAAAAAATAAACCGATATTATTTATTTCATAAATTTTAAAATTTTTAAAATTTTTTTCAATAAGTGAAACTAATTTTTTCTTATTGTATTTTGAAATTGTAACCTCCCTATAATCGTTTAATTTCAACAATCTTGAAATGGCAAGAATAAAGTTGAAAACAAAATTGTAATTAGGTGTAGTTAAAATTATTTTTGATCCATCTTCAGCTAGTGTTTTAATATAGTCGAATAATTCTGTTGATTCATCAATTGTTAAAAACTCTAATAAGCCAACTATGCTTATTAAATCGTACGGTGCATTCTTTATAATATCTTCTTTATTACTTGTAAATATTTTTAAATTATCTGAATAATTCTTTGAAGCAAATACTATTTGCTTTTCATCTACGTCGTAGCCAATTGATTTTATTTTTGAATAATTACCAATTAAGGATCCTGGGCCACATGCATAATCTAGATAATTTTCTGATTCTTCAAAATATCTAGATACTGAATGGAAAGTAGATTGATGCCAGCTTCCTTGTAATCCTCTATTTTTATCAAAACTTTTCTTTAAAATTTTATCATAGTATCCAACTTCTATATTATTTACCCAAAAATTATTGTTAGAATTCATAATTGAACTATAACTAAATGAGTAAAATTGAAACACAAATTTAAAAATAAATTTATTCTTATTTCAGTATTAAATTATTTAGTTTTTCTTGTTTTGTTTGAAAATTTAAATTTTCAGAAAAATCTGACTATCTCAACCTTAATTTTTTTATTTTCAACACTTTTATTAATCAAAACTAGAAATTTTGAATTAAATATAAATTTATCTAATTTTATTTATTTACTCATTATTTTTTGCTTGAATCTAATTTTACAAAATAAATTTCTACAATATGAAACTATAGATTGGGATATTTCTTCATATTTGGTAGCTGCGCAAGATATTGGAAGAGGATATTTGCCATTGGAGAATAGCTTTGAAAGTAAAGGCCCAATTCTTTTTTATATGATTTACACTATGCTATTAATCACAAATCAACACTTGATTTATTTTAAAATTTTAAATGATATTTTAATCTTTATTTATTCATGTATTATTTACTTTTCCGTATCAAACATAACTAAAAGTAAGTCTTCATCTTTTTTTGCTTCATCCTTATTTATTTTACTAATTGGAAATAAATGGTACGTAATGGAGTTTTCTGAATTTTATAATTTATTATTCATATCTGCATCTGCATATATAATCACAAGATTTGAGCTTTCTAGTAAAACTTTTTTTATATCGGGCATACTTTTATCTGCAGGAATTTTAGTAAATCAGGGATCTGTTTTATTTATAATTCCTTATTTAATTATTATTTTAAATCAAAAAAAAGAATTGAAATTCAAATATTTTATCTCCTTTCTTTTGGGAGGATTGATTCCACAATTGTTGTTTTTAACTTTGTATTACATCAAGAGTCTATTGCATGTATACATATTCAACTTGATAGAACTTCCATTTCTTTATTCTCAATCTTCCTCTTTATCATCTATATATGAATTATCTGTCTGGTTAAGGGGTTATGCAGAATTTAACGTTTTTACTTACTTAGCTTTAATTACAACAATTTTTTGTTTAATAATAACTTTTTTAAATAGAAAAATAAATATAGGAGAGTTATTAAATAATTTTTATTTCCAAAATATTCTGATTTCTATACTTTTTTACTTCATTGCTGGGCATAATTATTATCATCATTTGATTTATTTTTTGTATTTTTTACCTTTCTGTATAACTTTAATAAAGTTCAATAATTTAAAGATTTACATATTTATTGCAATAGTTTTTTCATCAATTCTTAGCTTAAAACAAGACTTTAAAATTAGTTATTACAACCTATCAAACATTGAACAAATATATTCAGATTATCCTATTAAAAAACTTTCAAATATAATAAACAGTAACGTTGATGAAGACGCTAGCGTTCTCGCTTTAGACTTTAACTTAATGTTGTTTTATTTAAATACCCCAAACTATGCTTATATAATTCATCCTACAAATCATTTTGATGAAACAATAACTAAAAGATTGGAGAGCTTAAAGTTAATTGAGAGGAATAACATCAATTATTTGATTAGTTCTGAACCTGACATTGTTTTATGTAATACAATGATGATTATTGCCGGTTCCCCAGTTCGTTTAGATAATGTAGTTGATGAAGGTATTAAAAATATGAATTGGTATGACTGCAGAAAACAAAAATTTCAAAACAAATACTTTCAAATTGATACAAAGGAGTTCAGAGAAAATAAAAAAATAGCTTTCAATTATGATCCGTACAAAAATATGAATTTATATATTAAGAAAGAAAAATTAATAAATATAAAATTAAATAATGGATAAAAAAATTGAAATAGTTACATATACAAATTCTGGTTACGTTGAAATGACCAAAAATCTTATTATTTCTGCTGCAAAAAATGCACCGAATATTAAGATTACTGTTTATGTTTTAGATGAAAAATCAAAATCTGAATTAAAATTTTTCAATAATATAAACATAAAAGAAATAGAAAATAAATTCTTTATTGACCATAACTTAATAGATATAAGAAACAAAAATTTTGGATTAATGATGGGCTATAAATATGAAATTATTTATAAATCACTACTACAAAATAGACATGTTTTATATATTGATGGAGATATAGTAATAAAAAAAGACTTTACAAATTATTTACTTTCAAATATTGATAACAAAGATATTCTTATCCAAAACGATTTAAACCCTAATAAGCCAAAATTAGAAAACTTATGTGCAGGATTTATGATGATAAAGTCTAATAAAAAAACTTTAAAATTTTTTAATCCAAAAAATGTAAATTTAAAAAAAGTATCTAAATTAAAAAATCATGATCAAACATATCTCATAAAAAATAGAAGAAAATTTAACTACAAAAAACTTGAATTAGACCTCTTTCCAAACGGGCCACATTTTTATACTGGTAAAAGTTTAAACCCCTACATTGTTCACTTCAATTTTCTTATTGGAGGTGACGAAAAAATAAGTAAAATGAAAGAATTTAATGAGTGGTATGTGTAGATTTTAGCTTTCCAAATTTTATTCTGGATAATAGATAAATATAGTTTATGGAAAGTAAAAATTTATTGACAAAAAAATTAAACCATCCATAATTATTAATATAATTCGAACAAGACATGATAAATTCATCTGGATATTTTAAATAAAGATTGCTAAATCCATAGAGTCTGTATTTAGCAATTCTCCAATTAGTTTTATCTTCTTTCTTGGCTGTTGTAAATTGAAATCTGTCTGTTCTAGATATTTTGTCTATAAGATTAAAGTGTTTTAATTGTTCTAAAAATACAGTTTCACAATTTATATACTCTGAACTTATATAGATATCTTGTTCTAAATAATCTAAAATATTTAAAAATTTTCTTGCATACGAAGAATCGAAATAAGCAGACCTGTCACATACACCAAAATAATCTTCACCAATGGGAATTTGAATATTTAATTCATTCTTTAGAATTGGATCCCCAATAAAGTACTGATCAAACCTTGTGTATAAAATATAATCATAGGACTCTATAATTGCTATATAATTTTTTAAAATTATATCTTTAATTGCAAAGTGAATTTTTCCAGATGTATATAGGCCTGTATCAACACCTTGCTTTAGAAAATTTAGTGAATTTATTTTATTATTTTCCAAATAATAATCATCCCAGTCTTCATATTCATTAAAGGACCAAATATAATTAGGTTTCTTTTTAAACTCAAAACTATTTAAAAATTGATTACTTGTACATACAGCAATATCAACATTTTTATATTTTTTAACTATTTCAACAAACATCGTTTCCCAGGTTTTAACTCCTCCCCTTGGAGAACCTGCTAATATAATAAGTCTTTTAGTATCATCCATCGGACAGTATCTTTTTATATGCTTTTCTAAAAAAAGTTTTTGAATTCTTTATTCGTTTTGCTTTAGCCTGGGTTGTTTTGTAATAAGATAATATTTCTTTTATTTCAGATTTTGTAAATTCGAACTTCTGGAAATTTTTGTTTTTAAGCTTTAGTCCTGAATGAAAGCAGTCACTCCAAAAATCTACAGTTAATTTATCAAAATTAAATTTTTCCATTTTGAAATCTTTATTTTCAAGAAAATCTAAATTTATATTCTTATAATTTTTAAGTAATACTGCTGGTAAATCTTTTGAAGATGAGTAAGTCAGATGTTCTTTTGTGACAGGAATAGAACCAGCATAAATTGACTCCCAAAATCGATGAGTGTCATATCCATTACCCCATGGTGAAAGTGTGTATTTATAAGTTGAAAGCTCTTTTAAGTAATCGATTAATTCGAGTTTTGATTCTTGATATACAAATGACTCATTGTACTTATATTTTCTGATCAAATTTACCCTATTATAAAAATTAGTATTTACTTCATAATTCATATATATTTTTTTAGTTTTATTTATAGAACGATCTGATAATTCTATAAAGTGTTTAAAGGATAAATTTTTCACAGATGGGTCTGATAATCCCAAGGGAATTGCAGTTAAATTTTTTTTATCAAGTCTTAAGTTTGTTGTATACCAATTCATAACAAAATTTGGTTTAGAGTTATAAACTTTTCTTGAAATAGATAAATCTGATTGAGCTGTTACTAAATTTATTTTAGATAAGTTAGAATTTCTTATTTTTTCGAAAAATATATTTGTAAGGTATGGGTTGCAAAACACAACATCCCCATCTTGAATAATGAATTTTTTTTTGAAATATAATATACTGTTTTTAGTTTCTTCAACAATTATTGAGTTTCTAACATCTAGATTATTTCTAAAATTTATTGGCAGTATTTCAGAAAATACAAAATCTGCATTCGATGCATAATTGTAACCAGTTAAAATATTATCTTTAGTAATTTTTGTATTTCCAACAAAAAAAGTGTTTTTTATTTCGTTAATAAGAACCTCAAAATTTTTTTATTTAATTTATTCTATTCATAAAGTATAGTTATAAAACAGGTACTCTAAAATGTCTGAACAATATATTTAAAGTGAAAACTGACTTAAAGATAACTTACTTTTTCCAAAAAGGGAGAATCAACAGAATTGATTCATCTGTACCTTACGCAAAAGAAATGTTTTACGGTTATCATTACTTTCAATCTAAATATAAACATACAAAGATTGTTGAATTTAGAAATCATGAAAAAAAATGGCATAAAATATTATTTTTTTTTGAGAAAAAATTAAGAAATGCTCTAAAACTTCCTTTATATTGGTCTTTTATTACAAGCTTAAAAAACTTTAAAATTATTAGAAATTCAAATATCTTAGTGCTTACTAACAATAGAGTTGGCTGTGCTGTTTTGCCAATGGTTATATTTGCAAAACTATTCAATAAAGATTTGAAGTCCAATTGTTTTATTATGGGATTGTTTTCTAGAAAGCCAAAATATAAATTTCTAGAATTTTTTCAAAAAATATATTTAAAACTATTTCTAACTTTTACTGATAATTTAATTTTTTTAAGTGAGGGAGAGAAGAATTATGCAGAAGTTGAATACAGTTCATTTGCATACAAATTTCACGTAATACCCTTTGGAGTAGATAGAAGTATCTGGAGAAGTAAATTTTGTGAAAAAGACATTGATTTACTTTTTGTAGGTAATGATGGATTTAGGGATTATGAATTTACTTCTATTCTTATTAATAATTTAAGTCATTATAGAATTACAGTAGTTTCAAATGAAATTAATAAAAGTGATACTAAAATTGTAAATGAAAATTGTAATATTCTAAATGGTAGTTGGGGCTCACCAGAAATAACCGACGTCCAATTAGCTGAGCTGTACTCAAGGTCCAAATTAACTATTCTACCTTTAAAAAATTCTCTTCAGCCATCGGGTCAAAGCGTAACATTACAATCTATCTCTTGTGGAACTCCAGTATTAATAACAAAAACTCCTGGATTTTGGGATAATAAAAATTTTAGAGATAATAAAAATATATATTTTTTACAAAAAAATGAAGTTGAAAAATGGAAAATGCAGATAGATAAAATTCTTAAAAAATATGAGGAAAATACAGAATTTATGAATAAAAACTTAGAAAATTTAATAGAAAACTATACTCTTGAAAAATTTAATTCAAAATTAGAAAAATTAATTATTAAATGAAAATTTCAATTTTTACTACATATACAAATCCTGATAAAAGAAACGACCCATGGAAAGAAGCTCTTAAGTGCTATAGCGATATCACAAATGACATAATAGTTACTGGTTCTGATTGGAAAGATGAATTTAGTTGGGAGGAAATTGGTAAGCAATTTCAAAAGGGATATGATCTATCATCTGGTGATTGGGTGCTAAGGATGGATATTGACTATTTTATTCATGAAAGAGACATAAATAATTTATATAAATTTTTAGACAAATATTCTGAATATCCTGCGGTGAGTATGCCTCAGTATCAGTTTTTTACAAATGATAGGTACCAATTGAAAACACGATTATGTATAGCTTTGAATAAGAAAAAATTTCCAAATATTAAGTTAAATGGAGGTGGTGATCTTTGTTTAGCTACTTACGAAAATAAATTAATTCACCCTCAAAGTGTCCCAAATATCCGTATTCCAATATATCAGTATGATTCAATGTTTAGAACAAAAAAAATAATTGCAGACGACAGAGCAAGATTTGCTAGAGCTTGGTATAGATATTTTAAAACATACGGAGATAGAGGGGGTGGTAACCCTCAAAAGGCTTATGATGCATGGTTTGAAAATGTTACCGAAAAGTATAAAAAACATACATTAAAAATTGAAATTGAAGAACATCCAAAATATATAAAAGATAAATTAAAAAATTTAAATAGTAACCAATTTGGGTTTGATGCTTTTGGATTAAAAAACGTAACGAAATTTAGCAAAATTGAATATTTAAAAGGAGTAAAATCAAAAAATTTTGATCATAATTTTTTAAATTTTAAAAGACTTATTTCTAAAAAGTCCGACTTTTCTAAAACTTGAATCTTCAATAAATTCAAAATTTTTTGAAACTAAATAATTTACAACACCAACTACAGTAGATTCTTGATTTTTACCTTTTTCATTACCGTAATCAACTGTAACAAATTCAGTAGTTTTTAAAGTATTTTCTGAACCCATCAAAACTTCTAACTCGTAACCCTCAGCTTCTACTTTTAAAACTTTGACATTTTTTAAATTATAATTATCTAATTTTTTTTGATTAACATTGGTAATTAAATTTGACTCAATTTCGACAATAGAAGAATTTGCACCGTAAGTATCTAAATAAAAGTCGGTAATTTTATTTTCAAAACCTAACGCACATTGATATAGTTTCGAATTATTTCGTACATTTTTTTTTAAGCAATTGTAGACATTGATATCTGGTTCAAATGCAATATAGTTTGTTTTTATATTTTTACAAAGAAGAGAAAAATATAACTCTCCAATATTAGCACCACAATCTATAAAGCAATCTCCATTTTGTAATCTGGTTTTATCAAGTAAGTAGGAGTTGTATAAATTTTCAAAAAATACTTTTTCGTCACCAATTAATCTAGTAATTCTTTTATTTGGATAATTAATTTCATAACCTAAATAAATTTTTTTTGAATACATATTATTATTAAACGTAAGTTTTTCATTAAATAATAGATTCATAAGTTTTGTAAAAAAATTACCATTAAACTTTTTAAAAATAAATCCTACAAAAATACCTTTAATAAAATAGTAAAACTTTTGTGTCTTTTTTTTCGGAACTTTCTTTCCACCTAAAATAAAGTCTGGTGAATCAATTAAAGCAACCATACATACTAATTTAATACCATTTAAACAATGTTTGGTTTAGTTTTTCAGATTATTTACTAAAATGCATATATGAACGTTCTGCTTGTGTTTACATATGGTTATTCATTAAAAACGTGGGAAGAAGGCGGAGTATTAAGTAGAGAGATTTCAATTTACGAAGAGCTTAGTAAAAAACATAATATAAATTTCAAATTTTTAACTTTTGGTAACGAAGGTGATTTAGAAATTCAAAATAAAATTAATTTTGAAGTAATACCAATTTATAGCTTTATCAATAAATCAAAATATAAATTTATAAATTATTTAAATAGTTTTTTTATTCCTTTTCGACTTAAAAAAGAAATTGGAAATAATTATGATTTGATTAAACAGCATCAACTTTTAGGTTCTTGGATCTCAATAATATTAAAATTTTCAATTTCTGTTCCGCTGTACATTAGAACTGGATATGACATGTATGCATTTAGTAAAGAAATGAAAAAACCAAAATTAACTCAATTTCTTTACTTTTTGTTAACAAAAATTTCAATATACTTTAGTAATCTCTATTCCGTCTCTTCTAAAGCAGATTTTGATTTACTAAATAAAAGTTCTAATAACAAAAATATTGTAATTAGGACGAACTGGGTGCTTCCAACAAAAAATAAAAAATTTGATAATAGATATGAAAATAAAATTTTAAGTGTTGGTAGGTTGGAAGAGCAAAAAAATTTTTCCAGACTTATAGAGCTTCTTAAAAATAGTAGATTTGAAATAGATATAGTTGGTAGTGGTTCAAAAAAAAATGAACTAATAAATTTAGCAAATAAAAATAATGTAAAAATAAAAATTTTAGATAATTTAAATAATTCTGGACTACTAAGTTTAATGAAAAAATATAAATATTTCATATCAACATCACTTTACGAAGGAAACCCAAAAACAATTATCGAGGCTATGAGTTGTGGCTGTATTGTTTTTGCTTCCAAAATAGTGAATCATTCTGAAATAATAAGTCATTCTACAAATGGATTTCTTTTTAATGTTGAATCGAATGAATTATTTGAATTAATTTCAAATATTTCAAAATATGATCAACTCAATATTTCAAATAATGCAATTAAACATGTAGATGTGAATTTTTCAATAAATAAAATTGCAGCTATAGAAAAAAAAGATTATGTAAATTTAATTGTCTAAATTATTTATATACTTAGCTAATATATATAACTTCCATATTCTTAAACCGTTAGTTTTTGATTTATAATAACTTAATTTTTTAATAACTCTTTTAAAATCATTTTTTAATAGATTTAACCTTTCAACTTCACTGTCTATTAATTTTTTGTTTGCAAAAACCCACTCTTCAACATTAAAAACAAAGCCCATTTTTTTTCGATTAATAAAAACACTAGAGAAATCTTCAATTAACCTACTTTTCAAAACTTTTTTTGGATTTCTACTAACCAAAAAATTTTTATTGACTGATAGCATATATTCAACTAATTTATTATCTAGGAATGGCGATCTTACTTCAAGAGAATTTGCCATAGACATCCTGTCTATCTTAAATAACATCATTTCAGATAGAAAAAAATAATAATCTGATAAATAAATCGTGTTTATTTCATTTAAGTTTTTAGGAATTATTGTAGATTCCATAGTCGTGGGAACTTTAAATCCTAAAGCTTTTATCAACTTTTTATCAACTAAAAAAGAAGAGTATGAATGAATTATATTTTTGGAATTTCTAAGAAATATATTTCCGGTTCCAAAAATGTATGGATATATATTAAAAAGACTAGCTAGGAATCTTAAGTTTCTTTTTCTTCCTATTGATTTTTGAAACCTAGTGTATCCTCCAAAAGCTTCATCTCCACCGTCACCGGATATAGCAACTTTATATGATTTTGATATTTCTTTACACATAGCATAAGTTGGAATTATGGAAGGATCAGCATATGGTTCATCTAATGCAGAGATTGTTTCGTTTATAATTTTTGAAATATCAGAATTTGACAATTTTTTATTTGTATGATTTGTTTTATATTTTTCACTTACTTCATTTATATAAATTGATTCGTCGTATTTTTTGTCATCATAAATTATTGAGTAAGAATTAATTGTTTTGTTTTCTTTAATTGCAGATTTAATTATTGAGGTGGAATCAATACCTCCAGATAGAAAATAAGCAATATCAACATCAGCTTTATTTCTAATATTTGTAGACTCATCAATTAAATCAAATAGTAAATTTTTATTAAATTTTTTATTATCTAGAAAATCAATTGGATCCCAATATTTATGTTGATTTAAAAGAATATTGTCTTTAACAAGCTTTATTTCTAATATTTGACCGGGTTCTATTTTATAATAATTTTCAAATAAAGTATTTGGGGAAGGTACTATTCCATAGGATAAATATTCAATTAAACTTTTTTCTTTAATATTAACATCTTGTTCTATTGAAATTAATGATTTAAGATTTGAAGCAAAACTAATTGAATGTTTATTTGCTATGTAATATAAAGGCTTTTGACCCAGTCTATCTCTTATTAAATATAGCTTTTTAAGAGAAGAATTATAAAAAGCTATAGCAAATTGTCCTCTAAGTTTTTTTACATAATCTAAGCCATATGTGGATAAGCCTTTTAGAACTACTTCAGAATCTGAGTGTGATGAATTAAATTTTATACCTTTACTTTCAAGTTCTGCCCTAAGTTCTTTGTGGTTAAATATTTCACCATTAAACATTGAAATGCATTGATTTGATTTATAAATCATAGGTTGAGAACCTTTATCTGATAAATCTAAAATTGATAGCCTGTTAAATATAAAATCAAAATTCAGATTATCTGAATTATCGAATATGGATTCAAATTTACCAAATAACCTTTTACACTCATCTGGACCTCTACATACAGTAAACTTATTACCATCCTCTAAAAGATTCTTATTAATTTCATTAAATGAAATTTTTCCAAGAAAACCACACACATTTATATATTAAGTTTTTAAAACAATTAAGTTTGTTTTTTTAAATTTAATAAAATTGAAACAAATAGAAGTTTTTTATTATAAAAATTATTAAATTTTGATTTTGTAAATAAATTAAAAATATTTTTAAAAAATAAACTAATTGGTTTTACATTTACATGATAAAAAGATTGCCCAATATATCTAAAATATCTTTGATAAATTTCGGAATCTTTAAACAAAATAATACTTTTCATATCCCATGGTTTAACTGCACCACAAAAATGAATAAAAAATGGTTTTGGACTTTTCCCTTGTGAAATATTATCTAAAAGATTAGATTTTATTAACCTCACTCTATAATTAAAATCATCTGGTATCTCCATATAAAACCCATCAAAATATAGATTCATAACATCTTGATCCCAGTACCTAAAATAATTTTTAGTGGATAAAATATCTAAAAGATACTTTTCAACATTTTGATTTCTCCACTCACGCATATTTATAATTAACACACCTGCATTAAAATATTTACTACTTTTTAAATTTAATTCTTCAAAAACGTTTATTACATTTGGGATTCCTGATCTAAATTCAGTATTTGCTGCCAATATATAGTCAGAACTTTCTAAGTTTTTAATTTCTAAATTTAAACTACTTAAAAAATTACTAAAACAAATAATATCACTATCTAAATAAATTATGTTTTGAATGTCTTTTGGTAAATATTTTGACATAAATAATCTAAAGTAAGTTGCTTGTGAAATGTGTACATTTTTCAAATTTGGAAAACTGCTAAATTCTTCTTTAAACTTTGTAATTGTAAAATTTTCTAAGTTTGGATGGTTTTTAATCTTCTCTGGAAAATTATTATCGTCTGAATATTTGTCGTGTATGATGTAAATATTAATTTTTTCACTTACGTTCTCAAGAAGAGAATAGATTGAAACACAAGCTTGAATATTATAATTAGAATCAAAACAGTATAAGAAATTTAGCACAGTTTTACATTATCTAAAAGAATTTTTTAATTCCACTTTTTATAAATTTATTTAGTTACTTATTAAGAGATATATAAATACATAATTAATAAAATATACTAATGAATATATTAGTTTTTGGAAGCAATGGACTTGTTGGTAATTCTCTAAAAAGGGCTTTACCTATAAATTTTCCTGAAAGTGAAATATTTTTTTCAACAAGACAGGATACTAACTTATTTTCATATGATGAAACCCTGCATTTAATTAACGACTTTCAACCTAATTTAATAATAAATGCAGCCGCTAAAGTAGGAGGGATATTTGCAAACAACACTCAAAGGACATCTTTTTTAACTGAAAATCTTAAAATTAATTTAAATATACTCGAATCAATAATGAATTTAGATTTTGTGAAAATGATAAATCTAGGAAGTAGTTGCATATACCCATTAAATGCACCAAACCCAATAAAAGAAGAATATTTTATGACTGGTAAACTTGAGCCTACAAACTCACCATATGCTTTAGCTAAAATTACAGGAATCGAATTAGGAAATGCAATTAGAAATGAATATGGGCACAAAATTATAAATTTAATGCCAACGAATTTATATGGGCCAAATGATAACTTTTCCTCTGAACAAAGCCATGTAATTCCAGGATTAATTAATAGAATGCACACAGCAAAAATAAATTCAGAAAAAAAATTTAAGATTTGGGGCTCTGGGAAACCGTTAAGAGAATTTCTTTATATTGATGATTTAGCAGATGCAATAGTTTTCATAATCAAAAACAATATAGAAGACGAATTAATAAATATAGGAAGTAACGAAGAAATTTCAATTATGAATCTTGCGAAAAAATTAAAAGAAATTATTGAATTTAAAGGGGACTTGGATTTTGATAGTAATAAACCAGATGGTAACCCAAGAAAACTTTTATCCTCAGAAATTATAAATTCATATGGGTGGTTGCCTAAAGTAAAACTAAATACAGGTTTAAATAAGACTTACAAATGGTATTTAAATAATATTTAAATTAATCTATATATTATTCCCAAGTAGGCTTCAACAATTTATTCTTTATTAAAACTTTTTCTTTTTCAGCTATTTTTAAATCATGTTCTACCATCATTTTTACTAATTCTTTAAAGGTTGTTTTTGGTTTCCATCCTAGTTTATCCATGGCCTTGCTTGGGTTACCAAGCAAGTGATTAACTTCATTTGGTCTTTCATATTTTTTATCTGTGGACACAAAATTTTCCCAATCTAACCCAACGTATTCAAAGGCCTCTTTAAGAAATTCTTTAACAGTATGTGTTTCACCAGTTGCAATAACCCAGTCATCTGGAGTATCATGTTGCATCATCAACCACATTGCTTCTACATAATCTCCAGCAAATCCCCAGTCTCTATAAGCATCTAAATTTCCTAAAGTAAGTTTTTTTTGTATTCCTTGGGATATTCTTCCAACTGCTCTAGAAATTTTACGAGTAACAAAAGTTTCTCCTCTTAATGGAGACTCGTGATTAAATAATATACCATTTACGCAGAACTTTCCATAAGACTCTCTATAAATTTTAGTTAAATTATGAGCAAAAAGCTTTCCTGCAGCATAAGGACTTTTTGGTTCAAATAATGAATTTTCATCAAGGATTTGTGAAGAAGCTCCTCCGTACATTTCAGATGAAGAAGCCTGATAATATTTAATATCTTTATTATTGTTTTTAACAATTTCTAATAAAGATACTGGTCCTGATGTACTAGTTAACGTTGAATATAAAGGATTTTTAAATGAAACTGCTACATGTGATTGTGCAGCTAAATTATATATTTCATTTGGCTGAATATTATTAATTAATGTACTCAATGATGATGAATCTAGCAAGTCAGAATAATGAAGGACTAGTTTGTTTTCTTCAGAATATTCAGCTATTAATTCGTCTATTCTCGATGTGTTAAATGATGATGATCTTCTTACGGTTCCATGTACTTCATAACCTTTACTAAGTAAAAATTTAGATAGATAATAGCCATCCTGCCCAGTTATTCCCGTTAAAAATGCCTTCAACATATTATGATTTTAATTCTAATGAAAACTTATTTTTTTCGATAAAGAAATATCCCAAAAAAATATAAAATATAATAGGAAAATGTGCATTTTCCATTGAAGCGTCGAAGAAAGAAATGAAAAATACAGAGAAATAAAATACTAGCATTTGAAAATTATTTTTTATTCTATTCTTATATAAATAAACAAAAATATAAATAACTAAAATCAGATGTATTATTCCACCTCTTAAAAAGATATTTAAAAAATAGTTATGAAGATTTTCATTTAGTTTATCTAAGCCTGTTCTATCATTTCCAAATTCTGTATTGTTTACAGTAAATACTTTAAATTTAGATTTAAAACCTTCACCAATATACAATTTTGAATCTAGAGTTGTGTCATTAATAGCGTCCTGCCACATATCAAATCGCCAATTTAAATTACCATCACCTGAATAAATCCTTCGATTTTCAATGTACAAAAAAGGCATGTCCTGTTTATATTTAGAAAATTTATAAGTTCCTAATGAAGAATAAGATTCTGTAATTATTTTTGTGTCTATTGATTCTGGTAGGACACGATTTTGAGTTAATACAGTTGAAAAGGTTGTTACAATTAGAAAAATTACGATAATTAATAGGTTACTTTTTTTTGTAAAATTCTGATTCTTGAAATATAAAAACAACTCATAAAATACAAAAACTAAAACTGCAATAAATGCAGATCTACTTTTAAAAAGAAAAAGTGGAAGGAATAGTGAAAAATTAACAACAAATAATCTTAAACCTATTACTTTATATTCAAAATATTTATTAATAATTAAATTAAATATTATAAAAACTAGTGCTAAGTCAGAACCTTTATGAAGCTCAAATTTATCTGAGTACGTTAAAAAAAATTTTTCAACTATTTCAAAGACACCAAACAAACTAGTAAGGTAAATAAAAATTAAGAAGAGCTGAAAAATAATAATGTAATTTCTGTTTTTTATTTTTAGAATTAAACTATTCCCTAAAAAAACTAGTGCTATAACCCAAATATAAGAACTAGATCGAAAAGTATAAGGATTTGTAAGAGACGAATTTGTATAAAAACTTAAAATAAAAAAATACAAAAGCACCACAACAAATTGTGATATCAAAAGTTTTGAGATTCTTGAAATTAATTTATTTGAAATTAATAAAGAAATTACATAAATAAAATATACAAAAGAAAAAGCAATTGCAATCTCACCAATTCTTAACTTAAAAATGGTTAATCCAACAAACGACCTTGAGAATATTGACGCAAATAAACAATAAAGTAAAAAAAAATATTTAAATGTAGACAAGAAATTTTTGTTAAGTGCTTTCATTTTATGGTTTAATTAAATTGTAATTTTCATCTTTTTCTCCGAGTAAATCAAGAATCATTAAAGATGCCCATATACATAGCAAAGTACCATGAATATCTGCAACATTGTTACCTTGTGTTATTTTTACACCGTAATAATGTGTTTGCGATTTGTTTTGAAAGTAAGAAAATCCTTTTTCATCATTTTTATATAAATTAGCTAATATTTCAATACAAGATAAAAGAGACTCTACAACTTCATTCTTTTTATAATTCAAATTCATAGAGCATTGTGTTAAAACATAAATATAATCTACAACATCACAGCCTTCATGAACTGGTGTATTATTTAAACAAAAATCTATTAACTTTTTTGGACTATGGATTTCTTCTTCAATCCAATTTAATCCTGAAATTACTTTCATGGCTCCGTTTATAATTTCTCTACTTGATTGAGGTTTACTTATAAAATAAGATCCAGTTTCTGTGTTTACTAATTTTTTAATAAAATTTTTTAGAGTTTCTTCCTGACCAAATTTCTGTGTTCTTGAATAAACACATAATGAGGAAAATTGTGCTCCTGAAGTCCAAGGTGTAGACCAATTTAAAGATTTTAAATAATATAAAAGTTCTTGATCTGAAAAAAATTTGTTAGATAATTTTGCTTTATTCAAACTACCTACTTCAAATAATGTTGAGATTGCTTGTTTAGTTTCAGCGTTAATACCTTTTGATAATTTCAATTCAAAAGTATCAAAATTATAATTAGGAAGTAGATTAAGAAACTTTTTGCTTACATCTTTAAATTTTTCGTTTAGAGAATTGTTAATATAGTATTCTTCATACTTTGGATCAATAAATGCATTCTCTTGAAATCTATTTTCTTTTATTTGAAATGAATTTATGAATTCTATCCATTCAGTTTGTTGATTTTTGTTTAGAGAATCCCAGATTCCTAGCATATAAAATAGTTTCAAGCCATAAGTACTGAATCCCAGTTTTAAAGCCTTGCCATATTGTTCTACACCACTTGTAGATGGCAGAAATGTAAAATTTTGCTCATTTTTTAAATTAAAAATGAATTCTGGAACTTCTTGGAGCGAAGTGTGCAAAAATTTTACTTTATTCAAAAAACCTCATTTAAACAATTTTATTATTTTATTTTTAATTGATGAGAGAAAGTTTGCTCTTAAAAATTTTTGAAAGTAACTTTTTATAATCACTTTCATTCCTTTCAGTTTGAGTGGTTTGGTATCTAAAGTATCTTTTTTTTCAACTAAATTATAAAAAAGATTTAAAAATTCTTGGCACATCTTTTGTGAATTAAAAGGATATGATAAAAGAGAGTTTTTTAGTAAATTATATTCTTTTATCGACTGTTTAATAGTCTCCTCTATGCTTTCCGACATTTCCCAACCATACCCTTCACAATATTCTGGCACTCCTCCACTATTTATATAAATTATTGGCAAGTTGCACTGTGCAGCTTCTATATGATGGTTTCCTGAAGGTTCGTTAACCGAGGCAGTTATATAAATATGATGTTTTTTCAACTCTTTAGCAAGATCTAGTCCAGCGAGAGGTTTTATAACTTTTGAATTTTCAAATATATAGTTTGAATTCATATTTCCAATGTATGTAAATTCTAACTTGTTTTTCCAATTTGCGTCTTTAATTAAATTATCAATCTCTTTATATATTTTAAAACCTTTATTTTCATGTGAACTCCAATGGTGTGTTACTAGCTTTAAAGGACTTTTACCATCCCAATGAGTGCCCTTAATTGGATTAAAAATATCCTTGTTAGCTCCAGCTAAAATAACTGAAGTTTTATAAACTTCCATACCTATGTCCAAATATATATCTCTTAGCCAAGAACTTACAAAAACTACATGGTCAGCAACATTGCTTGCATTTAGATAAAAATTATTTATGTTTTGTGTTCCTTTTCTTTCATCACACTCATTTATTCTTTGAACTACAACAACATTTGGATTTACATATTTTTTATAATTCTCAATATCTTCATGATTAAAAGTTGAAGACGACTCTCTTCTACTTCTAGGATCTGTGAGGAGAATTACATCAATATCTGAGTGAGTTAAATCATACTTTACAGTATGCCCATTTTCAATTAAATAATTTGATAAGTTAATAGCAAATAAATTTCCACCACCCCATGGTCCTTTTACAATCTTAGATCCAATACTAATTTTCATAAAATTCTTTAAACATACTAAAGAATAAGTTTATACCTTTATCCAGTAAATACTTCGAAGCATTTTCAAAATTGTAATCTAAATCAATTTTTGTATTTGAATAATTAAAGTTTGATTCATTAAATATAGAGCTAGGTTTTAAAATTTCTGGAGCAACACCTACATGAGTTGACATTATTGGAGTTTTTGAAATAGCACACTCTAAAATTGCTTGAGGACCTCCCTCTTTTCTAGATGTCACTAAATACAAATCTAAAATGTTATAAAGTTCATTTAACGACTTAAGACTGGTCATTTCAAAATATTTATAATTGATGTTGTTTTCTATTAAATTTTTAATTACATATTGTCTTCTTGTGCCTGCTAGTACAACAACTAGATTTTTTTCTGATGAATTCAATTTTTTGGCTATTTTTATAAATATATCTGGTCCTTTAATTAATTTTGGTGAAACTAAATCTTTTCCCTCAGTATCTCTTTGAAAACTGCCCAAAATAAAATGTTCATGATTAAATCCATACTTGGTCCTCAGAAAATTTTTATCGTTAATCATATAAAAATTATTTTCATTTATCCAAAAAGGAATTGAAATAATTTTTTTGTCTGTAAGTTTTGATAAATCTTTTTTAGTTTCCTCAGATATCACATGATACTGATGAACAAACTTATCTAGATCGTAAAAATCTTTATAATCAAAAGTGTTTTCGTCTATGTGATAAATGGAGCATATAATCTTTTTTTTATTTAAAGCTCTTTTTGAAATTTTTTTCCAAGTCCATGGTGCAATGATCCATATAATATCTGCATCTTTTAAGCTTGATGTTGTTTGTCCAGGAAAAGCAAATCTCCATTCATTAACTAGTCTGTCAATAATCCAATCTTCTTTAATTTTGTTAATGTAAATTTTCAATTTCAAAAATCCATTTAAATAAAAAACTATTTCACTTTTAAATCAGGGGTCTTTCCTGATTTAACACAATCAGCATAATATTTTTGCTCAATTTTTTTGTTTTGAGAAATGTTATTAACCATATTAAGTATATAAAGAGGTTCTTTCATAATTTTTATTTTATATCTTTTCTTAATTAGATCAGAAACTAGCTTGTAATCTTGAGCGTAGTAAAATTTTTCATCATAATTACCAACAGTTTCTAATACGCTTTTACTTGTGAAGAAAGTACCGTGTATAAATGGATTTTTATACTTAGCAGTAATTTTATTTGGTAAATAATAAGAAAACCTAGGTATTATTCTATTCTCGCATATTGCTCTTGAAGTTACGAGTGAAAAATCACTATTTTTTATTGTTTTTAATTGTACTTCCAATCTATTTTCCAAAGATATATCATCAGCATCCTGTCGAGCTATATACTTGGAATTGCAGTAACTAATTAATTTATTTAGAGACATGGTAAGGCCTATGTTATGTTTGTTTTGATAAATTTCAACTCTATTATCAAAAGATTTATATTTATTTAAAATCTCAAACGAACCATCAGTTGAACCATCGTCTAATATCAAAAATCTAAAATCTTTAAAAGTTTGATTTAAAATACTTTCAATAGCTTTTGAAACTTTGTCCGCATTATTGTAGACAGACATAATTATGCTTAATTCATTTTCAGACACCATTGTTTAATATCCAATTCATTCGCTTTACATAATTATCATCACTTAGTAAATTCATTATATATCTTTTTACTCTTTCACTTTCTTTAATAAGCAACGTTTTAGATTTTAATAGTTCTAGCTTATCTTCAAAATCGATATTATTTCCATACTTATACATAAGCTCATACCCCTCAGGAAAGAACTCTTTTATTCCTCCGTTGTTTGGAAATATTGAAGGAATACCAAGTTGAGAAGATTCACACAAAAAAACTGGTTGACCCTCATACATATAACTTGTAAATAAAGATGCTCTTGCTCCATTAATCTCTTTTAATGTATCAAGATTACTAATTTGACCTAAAAATAATATGTTGGAAAAATTTTTATAAATTTGCTTTAATTTAAGCAATTCTGGACCATCACCAATTATTTTTAGATTTAAACCAGTTTTCATTTTTAAAAATGAATCTATCATAAATGAAATTCCCTTCGACTCATCAATTCTTCCAGCAAATGTAACGTAATCACTATTAAAGTTATAATCTTGTATTTGAAAATTGTTTTTATTAAGTGGATTGTAAAATTTAAATATTTTTTTTGGACTAATCTGTCTATTTATCAAATATTCTTGATGAAAGTCTGATAAAACTAAAATTTTTAAATTTTTTTCTTTTAGTTTTTTATAAAATTCAATACTGTAATTAGTAGCTATGGATGATTTTAAGTATGAATTTTGATAACACTTAAATTTAATTCCATTAAGTCTTGAGGTGCTACATAAATCACATATCTTTTTATTTCTTAAAAGATTACCTTCAATACAACTAAATCTAAAATTATGAAGCTTAACTAAAGTATTTATATTTTTTGATTCTAAAACATCAAAAATACCCAAATTTATATCAAACCATGTATTGTGTACGTAAGCATAATCTGGATTAAACTTTTCAATTTTCTTTGAAATTTCATTATTTATTTTATTATTAGAGTTTTTGGATAAAGTTACTAAATTATTAAAACTTATTTTTTCTGGGTTTTTAATAATAATTTTTTCTATATCGTAATTTTTTTTTAATATCGAAATTTCATTTTCAATATTTACATCTTCTCCCCCCATTTGAGAATATTGATTATGAATTAAAAGTATTTTCAACTTAATTTATCTCTAAAACTTTTCTTGTATCTTCGCTAACATCTAGATGATATCTTTTGTGAATATTTCTAAACTTTTCAGGATCGTGTGTTGAGTTTATTATTGTAATCTTTTTTTCTTCAAGAATCTCAAATATCAAATTTCTAGAATAATCATCTAAATTAGAAGTAGATTCATCTAGCAATAAAACTTCTGGGTCAGATAGTAAGGCTCTAATAAATGCTAATTTTTGCATTTGTCCTGAAGACAGTGTTTTGTTACTAATATTTTTCATTAAATCATAATTACTTTCTTCTTTAAAAGTTTTGAATTTTTTTAAAAGTATTTCTATTTCTGCATCTTTTATATCTAGTTGGTTTCCATACATAACATTGTCTCTTAGGGTGCCATCAAAAATTAATGGTACGGCTCCTATATATCCGAATTTTTTACTTGCTGTCTGTACAACTCCATTGCTTGAATAAAAAACTCCCGCAATTAATCCAAGAATTGTGCTCTTGCCAGATCCATTTGGGCCAGTAATAATCGTGTGCGTATTTGATTTAAAATTTAGATTTAAATTTTTAAATATCTCTACATCTGAATTTAAATATTGAAATGATACATCTTTAAAAACTACCATATTAGAACTATTTTCATCTACCTTGAATTTAAAATTATCCTTATTTATTAATCCTTTGTTTTTTTCAATTTGATAAAATTTTTCAATGTGTACGTGAGAATTAATAATTTTATTTATAGCTGAAGTTACATTTCCTACCGACTGAAATAATCTAAGCGTTACAGCAATAAAATCTAAAGTAATTTTTGATAAATATGTACCTATTCCTATAACTATTGACAAGACGAACAAAGTAACAAAGCTTGGAAGAAAAGAATTCACAATACCAACTTTAAAATTATTCAATGCCGAAAGATTTGTTTTAGTAATTGTGTCTGTAAATCGGTCAACTTCATCCTGTTCTTTTTTGAGAATCTTTATTAAAAACAAGTTGTCAACTACTCTTTGAATTTCCTGATTTGTTTTTCTTGAGAACTTGTAGTTTTGATGCATGTAGTTTCTTGCCTTTTTAAGGAGAAAGCTAATTGGGTAATACAAAACAATAAGTCCTCCTGCAAAAGTCAAAATTGTTGAAGGGTTTGAGATTATAAGGTATAGAGTAAATGCTAATATTTGAAAAAAACTATTAAGAAAAGATGCGACATTAGAGTAGAAAAATGAAATATGTCCTGATAACGTATTGATGTAAAAATATGCATCTGAAACTGAGTAATTTCTTCTATCAAAGACCTCTTGTAAAAAATAAATTTGTAAGTTTCTCTTCACATTTAATTCAAGATTCTTAAGAATTGAATTCTGATAATACATAAAAATAAATCTTGCTGAAACTATTAAAGGTAATAAATATAAATTTTTAGATAAAAAATTAAATAAAGGTTCAACTTGTGATATTCCTTCATATGTACCAGTGATTAATGCTGCAAAGACTAAAATTATAAAAATATCTGTAAATGCTGAAATTTGCGAAAAAACAACCGAGATTATAATTATTAACTTTTTTTTATTAATACCAGTTAATTTTGAAACGTATAAAACATCTTTATAAATATTGCTTAATTTTTTCATATTTATATTAAATTATTTCCTACTTTACTTTATTTAATTGAAAATTAATCATTTTATTTACGATTGTATTTAATCCTACTCTTGGAGACCAATTTAAATCTTTCTTGATTTTTGAATTATCCCCCTTAACAGAGTCTAATTCAATCTTTCTAAATTTTTTGTTACTTGATTTAATAATAACTTCCGAGTTTTTTTTATTTATATAAGTAATTTGATTTTTATTTACATCTTTGTGAAATTTAATTTCAAGATTTTCAAGAGCCATTTCAATCAATTCATATAGAGCATAAAGCTTGTTGCTAGAAACTATATATTTTTCTTTATTATTTTTTGTATTAATTTTATAAATAGCTTCTACATATTCTTCTGCATAACCAATATCTCTTTTAATATTTAAGTTGCCTACCTCAATAAACTTCTTATTTTGAAATTTATAATCTATCAAATGGTCAATTACTATTTTTGAAAAAAAATGATTTTTTCTGTATTCAGACTCGTGACTAAATAAGATTCCGGTATTAATATTTAAACTTTTTGAAGTTAACATTGAGTCTATGTAATTATCAACTTCAAATTTTGATTTTGCGTAAGTAGATACTGGTAATGGTTCAGTTTCTTCATTTACTGTTTTTAGCTTGTAGCCTTCATAAATTCTACACGACGAAGGGAAGAACAGCTTAGTTTCAGGACTATATTTAGTAATAGATTCTATTAAATTAATAGTGTTGGAAACGTTTGAATTTAAAGTTTGTTTAATATTATTGAAACTCTTTTCAACACTGCTTTGTGAACCTAAGTGGAAAAAATAATCAGGTTTATAATTTTTAATTAATTTGTTTAATTCAGGTACATTATCTAAATAAAGTGGTACTATTTCAATTTCTTCAAAGGTTCCAATATTAATTAATCTAGAAAAGTGAGTCTTATTTTTTAAATTGTTCTTTGGTTGTGTAATCCCAATTATTTTATGAGTTTCAAAGAAATGCCTTGATAAGTAGGCTGCGTCTTGACCTGTTATGCCTGAAATTAAAACTGTCTTAATGTTTGCTCCATTTGAATATTATATAAAGTTAACTTTCCAATTAAGACTTTAATTATAATTCATAACCAATATCAAGAAACCTAGATTTGTATTTAAAAATCTCTTTCTTTATTACATCCCTATGCCAATTGTATTCGTCTTCAAAAAACTGTTGATTCATGTTGTATATTTTCGATAGTTTATAGTCTTTAACCATTACTTCAAAATTATCTGATTGACTATATTCATACTTAATTTTTAGCTTTTCATAAATTAAATTTGGATTTTCACAAAACTTTTCATAATTTATATATTTTATTCCTTCTTCAAGAGCATTAAATAGAAATTTTTGGCGAAAAATATAATTTTTTATTAACTCATCAAGAGTTTCTTTTTCAGAAGTAATTAAATTATTTTTATTACGCCTTTTAAATTGTGAAAGAATGTTGGCATAGGGATGTCTAAAGTTAATTAAAATTAAACTATTATCAAACAATTGAGTTAAAGATTTATATCTAACTAAATTTGTTGGACTTTTTTCAAAAATATACTCTATATTTTTACTTTTATTTTTTTGATAAAAGTTTTTTTTAAATGTACTTTTTATTGATAGATATTTTAAATAACTATTTGGATATTCTGGATCCCATCTATTTTGAAATGTAGAGTAGAGTCCGTTAATTAGTTTGTGTCCTTCAGAATTATGATTTAAACTCCCAATTAATTCATTGTTTGTCATATATTTTGCAATTACTGTAGAACCTGAATTAGGTTGAGTTAAAAGGAATATAAATTTTGGTAATTTTGGGTAGAATAATTTTATAGATAATGGCCACTCTCTATTAAATTTAATTTTGTTATTCTTTAATTCAATTCTCATATTTTTATTGATTCTGACTATGAAACTTAGGGGAAGTAAATTTATCCATACTATAACTTTACAAAATAATTAATTTAATAAATAGATAATTGTTTAATGGATGTAATTATAATCAAAGGCTTTAAATATAATATAAAGTATGTATTTAAACCAACTTTAATATGATATTGTTACGTGATTATAACTTACTTTTTATAAAAGCTAGAAAAGTGGCTGGAACATCTTTTGAAATAGCTCTTTCTAAGTTTGCATCAAATGAAGATATAATTACTCCGATAAGTAGTAACGATGAGAAATTAAGAACCGAAAAAGGTTTCACTGGTCCTGAAAATTTTGAATATTCAAACTTAGAGCTTTATAAAATAGGAAAATTGAAATTTCTTAGTTCAAGATACAATTATAAAGAAAAAAGAAAATTTTATAATCATATACCTGCAGAAGAAATAAGAAAACGTCTTGGGCCTAGTTATTTTGATAGCTTAACTAAGATTGGTATTGTAAGAAACCCTTTTGATTCTCTGGTTTCTTTATTCTACTGGGTAAAACATAATGGTTTAATAAATAATATTTCCTTTCAAGAATTTATAAAATTAAAACCCGACTTTATTAATCAAAATAGTAGGCAAATACTTATTAATGATCAATTTGTATTAGATGAAGCAATAAAATATGAAAATTTTTCAAGGGATATTATGGCTGTAGAGAAAAAGTACGCTTTAAATGGTCTTTACAACTCTTTTAGTACAATTAACGCAAATTCCAATACATTGCCAAAAAATATTGATAAAAAAAATCTTTATGCTGATCAGAATCTAGTTTCAACTGTTTATTTTTTAAATGAAAACTATATTAAACAGTTTGGTTATGAAAAAAAATATTTAGACATTTAGCAAATTTCAATTTAAAAATATCTTTTCAATCTCATTTGCAATTTTTTTAGAAAAATAATCACTTATATGTGAGTAATCAGGTGAATATACATAATTATAACCCTCAGATTCTTCAAACAAAACACACTTCTCATCCAAGCAAAAGAAGTTAATAAATGAAAAATAATTTATATTATTTTGAGATAATTTATCTGTGACTAGCTTTTCATATGAGAATATATCTTCTTTTAAATAGTTTGAATTAAATTTATTTAGGTTTCCATTTTTTAAAAATATTTCTCGATTTATTAATATATCTAATCTATTTTCCCAAATTATTGGCTGTCCTGTAAAAATTAAATTTCTTTTTTGTATTACCTCTAAAGATCCTTCTATTACTTTATCTATCAATTGTTTACTCAAGTTTTCTTCTTCTAAATTTAGAGATGACCAATCAAAAATAAGAATAACTTTATCATAAATGATAATTTTAGAATTTTTCTTAATTGCAGTATAAATATTTTCACATTTTTGTTCATTAAATTGTCTTATATCATATTCAAAATCTGAAATAAATGGTGGACAACCAGTTACTGCGATGTAGTCTATATTTAAATTTTCGTTATTAACTTCTGAGAAACCTTTATAAAGATTTTGTGCAAGACTTGAACCAACAATTAGAATATTTTGCTTGCCTTCATTTGGATTTAAACATTGATTAATATCTTCTAAATTTTCTGAAAAACTTTCGAAAAAACAGGTTTTCTTAATTTTAAAATCTGTTGAATAGATATAATTGAAATTTTCTGAATTAAATTCTCTAAAAGGAACAAAGTTTGTTGTGAGAAACAATATTGTTAGAAACGAGATTGTTGAAAATTTATATATAAAATTATTATTAAATTTCTTTTTATTTCTTAGAGGATTTTCAATGTATTTCCAGGAAAAAAAGCTTAACAAAATAGAAATAAAAATTAATACATATGGCAAAATATCAAAGCCTCGTAAAATCTTTAATTCAAAACGATAATAATTTTTAATTACAAAAATAGGAAAATGTAATAGGTATAAACTATAGCTGACGTTGCCAAGAAAATTAAGAATTCTTGAATTACTTAGAAAATTGACTTCATAATTATAAGATGAGTTTATTACTAAAACAGTACCTATTACTAAATACAAAGTACTGAAACCTGGGTGCTGAAAGTTACTGTTTAAAAATATGAAAGAACTAACTATGATTAAGAATCCTAAACAAAAAACAATCTTGTTGAACTTAACAAGTTTTGTAATAAAGTTTGCAAGTACTCCAATTAATAACTCCCAAATCCTTGTATGAAGCCAATAAAAATTAGTAATCTCTATGCAGTTTTCAGCTGGACATTCCAATGGTAAGTTATAAAAATCAAGTAGATTATATATAAAACTCAGTAAAGAAATTAAAAAAAGTAGTTTAAATATATTTGTTTTTAAAAACTTAAATTTTGTAAATAAAATTAAAAGTATAGGGAAGAGTAGATAAAATTGTTCTTCTATACCTAGTGACCAAAGATGAGATAGTGATAATGTGTCAATAGATTGTGAGAAATAATCCGTCTCTTTCCAAAAATAAAAATTAGCAGCAAAAATCAGTGAATAAATCATTGAAATTTTAAAGCTTTGAAAGTCTCCTGGTAGGAGATAAAAATAATTTAAAAAGTAAGTAAATATAAGAGTTGTGATTAAAGCTGGAAAGAGACGTCTTAATCTATTTGTGTAAAAATTTTTTAATAAATTATTTTTTTGCAAATCTTGAGATAGAAGTAAATTTCCAATCAAGTACCCACTAATTACAAAAAAAACATCTACTCCAAGAAAACCTCCTTGAAATAAATCAAATTTTGCATGGTAAAATAAAACTCCAACAATAGAAATACCCCTTAAGGCATTAATTGTCTTTGAAAATTTTATCTTTTCTATTTTCACCATATTAAATATGTTATTATTTCTGTACCCTATAAGCTTTTTTAAAGAATGAAGTATTTTCGAAATATATATCTTCATTTGACATTGAACAATCTATCCTAACCCAACATTGATCACCTTTAGATGGTTTCACCCAATTTGTAAAAGACTTCACATAACCAATTTCTTGATTAATTTTATTATCAATTCTTGGATCTATCAATAATATATTTTCCTGTGTAAGTAATGATTTATAGGAGGATAGGTTAACTAATGAAGCAATAGAAAATAAAATTAAAACTATAGATATAGACCTATTTAATTTAATTTTTGATTCACCTGTGAAAAGTGCAACTGTGGTAAAAAATATTAGAAAAGCACCCACAGCATATCTTGGTATTGGACCAAAGAATATTAAGTATAAAACATTAATAATTAAAAAAATTGTTCCTAATAATTTATATTCGGTAGGCGTATTGTTTTTTTTAAAAAATAGTTTTTTTAAAAATAAAATTAAACATACAGAGAGTCCAAAGTTTTTTAAAATCACATCCCTATACTCATTACCGGAAATTAAAATTCTTTGAATCCAATTTAAAAAAGGGAGTTGAAAATCATAAGCTCCGCTTGAAGCCTTTGTGTAGTATTCGACTTCAACTACTGAGTCCTCAATATACCAATCAAAAAAATTGAAGCATGTAAGCTCTAGTGGGTAAATAATACATGATGTATTAAGAATGCTCTTTGAAAACCATAGTATTGAAAGCAAAACAACTGGAATATTAAAAATTAATATTTTTTTAAAATTTTCTTGATCAAAAAATTTCAATTTAAATAAATTAGAAATTAAAAGTAAAAATACCATAACACCAGAAACTTTAATTTCAAAAATAAAAAAAGAAATTAATGACAAATAAACATAATTTATATCTAACTTATGATTATTTTTTAGCATAACAAACGAAAGTGTTGTGACTATGAAAAATAAAATACCAACACTTATATCCTGCTTGCCAACACCCTGTATGAAAAGATAACCATTCCTCCCGCCATCAAATCCAAAATTGTCTAATATTGAGAAAGTTAATACAAAAAATGAAGTTGCAAACAAAAAATTATTGTTTTTTCTTAATATATGACACTTCAAAAACAAGTAGAAAAAGTGAATAAAATATATATTTAAAAAATGTAAATAAATAAGTGATTTTTTTGTCCACAAAAATGCTGAGATATATTCATAAATTGAAGACATGCCAAAAGCAAAAAAAATATTCGACATTCCTAATATCAAATTTGTTTCTCTCAACCATGACTGGTGTAGTAAATGATAATAGCCTGCATCATAATGAAAATTAATATTTACAGTTGAAACAAGCAAAATACTTGGAATTAGAATATAATCTACGAAAAATGAAAAATTAAATTTAAATTTAAATTTAAAATTCTTAAAATACAAATAAATACTTGTTAAAACTAGAGAAATTATAATAACCCTCAAAATATTAGAGCTTATTGGTAATACAAAATTAAATAAAATTAGAAAATTTCCTAAACCGACTAAACCAAAAAGTGGAATGAAGTATTCTTTCTTTGTGTAAAGTAAATCTTTTCCTAAAGGTTCAGTAGAAAACAACTTTTGTAATAACTTTACAAGTAGATTACCTAAGGAATAAAGAACAATATAAAAAGAGCCATATTGAATTAAAATTGTTAAGTATTGTACTAAAATTTATTCCTCCATTCATTGGAATAGTTATTTATTGAAATTTTTTGATACTTATAATTTTTCATCTCAATAAATATTTGATCAATCATTTTTAAATTTCCAGTACATTAGTGTTGAATCCAGTTCTTTATTTAATTTATTTTGGGTGTCAATAGTTAGCTCATCTTTCCATTGAAAGTTTCGTCCCGAACGCTTGTGTTTATTTATATCTTCTTGATTTTGAATAGGGTTAGCAAGCTCTGCCAGTTTTCTAACAGCAGATTCATTATATATATTTAAGAATTCGAATAGAGTCTCAATAAAATTTTTGGTGTTTTGAAGAAAATCATTGTAACTGAGAAAAAGTATATTTTTGGAATTCTTATGAATTTTTTCATACTCTTTATACATGGGCTTTATCCAAGAATTGTTTTCTCTAAGCACATATTCATCAATTGTTTCATTTTGTATTATTTTTCTTCTTTTAATAAAAGAATCTAATTGTAATTTAGAGTCTGGAATAGTATGTGAATAACCGAATGAATAGTATGACGATACCAAAACATCCCTTGGGTCTCTTAAAAAAATAATTTTTTTAAATTTTTCCATTCCAGGAAAATTTAACGGCATTCTTTGTGGGCCATATATTTCTCCTTTAGGAAAAAATAAATTTAAATAATTTTCATTTAAATAATCCTCAAAGTTTCCTGGAATACCTAATTTATCAGCAAGGCTGCCAACTATTGCGCCGTAATCAAATAAATTATATTCTGAATGAGATTCTATTGACTTTAGTATTTCATTTGAAAAATTGGATGCACATTTATGTGTTGTGAAAAATATTACTGATTCTAATTCAGAGCTTGAGCTTATTTGAAAATTATTTAAAACTCTCTTTTGTTTTTTTGTATAAACACTAAATCCAAAACTATTTAATAGTGTGTAAATTAAACCTTTAATTTTAGATAAAAACAAAATAGTGATTCCTTGACAATGATAAGTTTAGGTTAAATTTTAAAATTTTCTTACTAAAATAAATTTTGTAATTTAAATATTGTTTTTTAAATCTAAAATTTTTTCATAATTTTTAAAATTTTTGCCGTGCCAACCAAAATGTCTATTGAAGTCATAATCCTTATTTTTATTCTCTTTATTTAGATTCCTACCTTTTAATGTAGTTTCATATGAAAATCTAATAGCTAAATCTAAAGATGGATAATTTATTCCAAAATCTTTGGATTTATCATAATTATAAAGATTAAGATAAATGTCTTCTCCAAGCCTTTCATCATATCTTTCGAATTTTGCACTGTATTCTAAAAACTTCTGACTTCTGAGGCTGAATCCACCATTACCAATTTGATTATATTTTGAATGTTTGATTATTTTGCTTGATATATCATCACCATATCTTATCCACCTCTTATTCCATTTACGACTATTAGGCCATGGAGCTCCTATGTAATCGTAATCAAAAAAATTATCGTTCCATAATTTTGGATTTACAATATGACCATCATCTTGAATTATTAAAACAAATGGTGCAGTAACAAAATTTGATAATCTTAATATAAAATTATTGTATTCTTTAATTTTTCTGATTTCATCTATCTTAATTAATTCAAAGTTTCCAGATACGTCCTTATCTGAAAAAAGGATTATATTGTTAAACTCTATGTCTCTTGATGAGTACTCTAATGCTTTAATTCCTTCTTCTACTTTGTTACAATTTATTGTGATTAAATCAACTGGTAATTTTTTTTTCAAATTAACTTTTGTGTCCAAGTTTTAGGGGTTAGTTTATTTTCGATTTCTATATCAAGATGATATCTGAAATCTTTAGCCCCTTTTTTAATTATCCAGTCTGCAATTTTTTCTATAGATTTATCTAAATTAACTTGTGTTTTGTAATTTAACAATTTTCTAGATTTCTCACTAGAACAATGAGCGAACTTTACTTCTCGAGGTCTTTCGTCAACAAACATGGGTTCCATATTTGAATTTAAAACCTTTAAAATTTTAAAAGCCAGATCTTTAATTGAAATAACATCTTCATCAGGTCCTATATTTATTGTTTCTCCAGCTACTTTTTTTGAAAAAATTGAATTTACCATTGGATTAATTACATCCTCAATGTCTGAAAAACACCTAGTTTGAAGCCCATCTCCATATACAATGGGAGGCTTATCATTCAAAACTCTATTAATCATTATTGAAACTACATTTCTATATGGGTCATCATATTTTTGTCTAGGCCCGATTATATTGTGAGGGACTAAATTAACATATTCGAAATCGTGAACTTCACTAAGGACTTTTAAAGTTTGTTCTGCCGCTAATTTTGCTATCCCATAAGGATCTTGTGGAAGTGGAACCATTTCTTCTGTATAAGGAAGTTCCTCCTGCGTTCCGTATCTTGCCATACTGGAACAATTAATAACTCTTTTAACATTATTAGATGCGGCCGCAGTAAATACGGACATTGAAATTTGATAAGTATTTTGCCCAACTAAATAAGGAGAAAAAACACTTAAGCCTTCATATGCTGTACAGGCAGTGTGGATTACTACATCGGAATGTTTAGTCATTTTC
>Ga0181585_10000227_pt1 | contig 43661 bp, 39 predicted proteins | sample 071ome_29_FD_132469 | JGI IMG/M metagenome (GOLD analysis project Ga0181585, IMG submission 132469) | Coastal salt marsh microbial communities from the Groves Creek Marsh, Skidaway Island, Georgia - 071407BT metaG (megahit assembly) | ecosystem: Environmental > Aquatic > Marine > Intertidal...
CTATAGTAGCTAATGTTCCAAAAAAAAGGCAGCCTAATATGAAAATTGTTGTATTAACTGCAATTGTAGATAATGGGTCTTTTAGATAGTTTTTGAAAATCATATATTGAATAACAATTAATTTAATGAGGTGTGTAAAAATAAAATAAAATAACGTGCCAAATATGTGCCAAAAAAAATCAGAATAATAGGATTAATCAAAATTCAAAAAATATTTTATCTGTCAAAAAATCCTTTATCTTTGCGCCGTAATACATGGTGGTTGTAGCTCAGTTGGTTAGAGCGCCTGATTGTGGTTCAGGAGGTCGTCGGTTCGAGACCGATCTTCCACCCCTTAAAGAGAAGGGATAACATTAAGTTATCCCTTTTTCCTTTTTTTACTTCATGCGGTTTAAATAACTTGTTTTTATTAAATTATTTATATACAACTTTTAAATCATTTGTTTGGAACATATTCCTTTACAAAGCGATCAGTAACTAAAGAAGTAACTAGTTTTAAAAAACAGCCTTTTCGGTCAATCAACATTTTTTTAGTTGCTATATCTGGTTTATTCCAAAGAAACAAAAGGTAGCTTAATGTGGGACGGATAGGTTTTTGAATGATGAATTTTATTCTTTGCAACAACACTTTTTGACTCATCATAATTGTCTCCTCCTGTATTTAAATTTCTAGAAAATCTAGGAAAATTGCTACTAGATACTTCAATTCGGATGCGGTGTCCTTTTTTAAAGTAATTGCTTGTAGCCATAGGTGTAAGCTCTATTTTATAAACTTTGTTTTTTTCCATAAAAACCTCTTTATCATAGCCTTCTCGATAACGAACCCTTTGGATGGTTTCGTCCAAATTAAATGCGGTACCATCTGGCAGTACATCAATGAGTTTAATAGTTACATCAGTATCTTTAACATCTGAAGAAAGATAGAGCACACTTTCAATAAAACCGGTCATCTCGATCCCTTCCTCTAATGGGTCTGAAGTGTAAACTAGAATATCCTCACGTGTTTCCATGTCTCTTTGATCAAAAGCCCCGCCTTGAACAGCATTTCCAGTACAACATACTCCTCCGCCATAAGAGCTCACGGGGTTTAAAGGATCATAATAGAACACATCTTCTTGTTTTCCGCTTTGATCGGGCGTGAGTGTTAACTTTCCATCTCCAAATCGCGTGTTTGCTTTCCCATCACTATTTAGATAAAATGTTTTAAGTCTAGCGTTTTTTGGAGGCCAAGAATCCGATGCTTGCCACACATTACTGCCCATGGTGTAATATTGTACACGAGGAGTTTTATTTTTAAAATCATTTTTTTCTCCCTTGAGATGGAGATCAAACCACTCATAAATCTGCTCATCGTAGTTTAATCGGGCATCACCAACAGAACGCGCACCAACTACGGTGTTTTCTGTAGCTCGAGTATAACCACAATGCAGCGTGGGAGCGATGACTAGGTATTGATTGTCTTTTGAAAAAGAATTTTTACCATTTTTTCTAGCGTGATTAAATAAAGTCAAGTTGGGTACAACGGAAACATCGTACCAAGAAACAAACCAAAAACTAGGTACACCAATATCCATAGTTTCGTGATACAATCCCCCTTCAAACCATTGAGGGTCGTTTGGTTTTCGAGCAATCATGTTATCGAAAATTTCTTTTTTACCACCTACATTTTTTAAAACATCTTTTAAGGGAAGATGTTTAAACGCTTCTTTCCAATTTACGGGAGGATTTTCTGGTGCTAAGTCATAAAATCTTGAAATTCGAATGAGGTCTTCTTGTGTTGCACCTTTAGGTATTCTCGGTTTAAATTTATCTTGTTCTACTCCGTACAACCAAGAGTGAAAAAGTAGTTGTTCTGCTCCTCCGCGATACCAATTTCCCTGTTCGTATAACTCTCCAACTACTCCTATTCCTGCTCCGAACCCCTGGGGGACCATTGCAGCATGAGAGGGGTGGTCTAGTGCTGCTACTGCCATTTGCCATTCTGCAGTTGACGAACATCCTAAGGTTCCAATTTTTCCATTAGACCATCCCTGTTCATTCATCCAACTAAAGGCATCATAGCCGTCGGTAAGAGGTACTCCTAATATATCCCATTCTCCCTCTGAAAAAAATCGACCTCTTTCGTTTTGAACCACGTAAGCATAACCTCTTTTTAAGGCTTCGTAGGCTCGTTCCATAGTTCTTGTTTTTTCTTCTCCTTCTCCCCAGGAATTAAAATTATAAGGAGTTCTTGAAAATATAATGGGAACTTTTTGATCTGTTTTTGGTCGGTAAATGTCCGTTGCCAAACGCAAACCATCGCGCATGGGCATCATTACTTTCTCTTCAATTATGGCAATTTCTTGAATTTTTTCACGAATCCCTTTTTGACCAAACAGGACATTATTTCCAAATATTAGAATGATTAAGACAAGGGTGTTTCTGACTAATTTCATAGAGTTGTGGTTTTTAACCTTTAAATTTAAAAAGAAATGAGATTTGACAGATGTTGAGAATAAGAGTTTTTAAATAAATTTTAAACAGATTCAAAGTTCTAGGTTTTGTTAATACAAAATTGGATTTAGATATTTCCAAGTAAAATGTAGTTTCCCATTTCTCGAATTGTAAGTGTGTTATAAATTTTCCTACATTTAATAAAGTATCACAACTAATTAAAAAAGATCAAAATATGAAAACTACCTCTTCAATTTTTTTAAGTATATGTGTTTTTTTAGGTTCTTTTGTCTTTGCTCAAAAAGAAACCTCTCATTTGCAAAATATTATAAAAGAAGCACAGGAAAATTCACAGTTAGAAAGTCTTGCTCAAGAATTATTAGATGGAATAGGGCCTAGGCTAGTCGGAACCCCACAAATGAAAAATGCTCACGATTGGGCAGTATCTAAATACCAACAATGGGGTATTGAGGCAAGAAACGAGCCTTTCGGAACTTGGCGTGGCTGGGAAAGGGGTTTGTCTCATATGGATATGCTTGAGCCTCGCGTTCAGAGTTTGCGTGGCACTCAGCTGGCCTGGAGTCCATCTACATCCAAAAAAGGAGTTACCGCAGAAGTCATCACACTACCCAAAGTGGCTCATCCAGAAGAATTTAAAGCATGGCTACCCAATGTAAAAGGGAAAATTGTATTGATTTCTAGAATGGAACCTACCGGAAGACCTGATTATAATTGGGAAAAATATGCAACAAAGGAATCTTTTGAAAAAATGAAAACAGAACGGGATTCTCTGTATAATCATTGGAGTGAAAATATGGAAAATACGGGCTATAATTCAAGAAGTATTATTGAAGTTTTAGAAAATGCGGGTGCTGTTGGACTAATCAGCTCCTATTGGTCACGAGGTTTTGGAACCAATAAAATTTTCAGTGCTCGAACAAAAAAGATACCTACTGTCAGTTTGGAATTAGAAGATTACACTCTGGTGTATCGTCTAGCTGCAAGAGGCCAAAAACCTGTAGTTAATATTACAGCGCTTTCAAAAGAATTGGGTGAAGTGCCTACTTTCAATACAATTGGTGAAATACGAGGATCAGAAAAGCCAGAGGAATACGTTCTTTTATCAGCTCACTTTGACTCATGGGATGGTGGTACTGGAGCAACTGATAACGGAACAGGTTCCCTCGTTATGATGGAAACCATGCGGGTTTTAAAAAAAATGTATCCTAATCCCAAAAGAACCATTATTGTAGGTCATTGGGGTAGTGAAGAACAAGGTTTAAATGGATCTCGTGCTTTTGTTGAAGATCATCCAGAAATAGTGGCGAATATTCAGGCGGTCTTCAATCAAGACAATGGAACGGGAAGAGTTGTAAATCTTTCTGGCCAAGGATTTTTACATTCCTATGAATATCTTGGTAGATGGCTTCACAGTGTGCCTAACGAGGTCTCAAAACACATTCAAACTAATTTCCCTGGAACTCCCGGAGGAGGAGGTTCAGATTATGCCTCTTTTGTGGCAGCAGGCGCCCCAGCTTTTAATTTGAGTTCGCTAGATTGGTCGTATCGTGATTATACTTGGCACACCAATAGAGATACTTATGACAAGCTTATTTTTGATGACATAAGAAATAATGTAATCCTTACGGCAGTGCTCACTTATATGGCTTCAGAAGATCCTGAAAGAAGTTCGCGTGAAAAAAGTGTCTTACCTGTAAGCAAAAGAACAGGAAAACAAATGACATGGCCTGCTCAGAGAAATCCAAACAGAAAAGGGGGAATGAGATAAATTCCTATCCTTATTTGTTTTTATCATCTACAAAACACTAGGGGGGGTAACACTATGTTATCCCCTTTTTTCTCTCCCAAATAAAATCTAGGATATTAAAAATCTCGATTATTGTATTTGAGATTAAGTTCAAAAACTTCATCGGGATTGAATGCTTCTATTGAAACAATTTGAAGTTGTTTGTTTAGTAGTTTTACTTTTAAATCATATTTCTCCTTCCATTTTTTTTTATCCCAATTAGTGTAATTTTTCATCTTTTCAGAAAGCACTTTCATCGCTTTTAGTACTGCTTTTATTTGATTTGGAATCCAAGAAGTAATGGGTGTTCCTCCAGTTGCTTTTGGATAGGCGGTGTTTTTCATAATGTACTTTTGTACAAACTGCCAATGTCCATTTCTAAAAAGGTAGATCTGTTCAAATACTTCCATGAGATGCAACATTCCTTCTGGATTTTTAGTTTCGCTCAAATGTTGGATTAATGGTTCTTTCTCCATGAAAGAATTCAATTCATTGAAGAAATTTTGAATGCATTTGGGTCGGTATTGTCTTAAATCAATCAGGTATTTCGTCAACTGATTTTTTGGATAAAAATGGGTTACTCCGCTTATAATATCAGCAGTGGGGATGATGTTGTCTTGAGCACCCGTTTGTCCTCTATAGGCTTGTGGCTTATCCCATACACCTTCATACATTAAACCATTAGGAAAAGATTTTCATTTCCTTTAACCCCCATAATAAAGACCCTAAAATCATTGTAGTGTTTCCATCGTGATGCTTCCCACATTAACTTTCTTCTTTCGTTCATCCGTTGAAGGGTAGTTGCTAATAAGGAGAGATGTTTATTCATTTGGTCCTTGTTTCCCCAATGGTCTGTTATTCCAAAGACCGATTTCAGCAAATCGGGAGAATATTGGTTGATGTCCACATGCAACATGATGAATCCTCTTTCGTCATCCATGCCAGAAAACTTGGCTGACATGAATAGGTTTTCCCAATTCAATCCGCCTGTAGCTACTTTTTTCTTATAATTTCCTAAAGAATAAGCGTAGTGGTAATCCAACCAGGGGTAGACTTCCAATTTATTCGCAACAGCAACAAAAGGTTGCGCTATGTTTTTAGGAAGACGTTCACGGCCTTTTCCGTAGTTTCCTGTTTTAAGAAAACTGTGATGCGCTGGGGCTAGTGTATAAGCAGAGGCAATAAAACTGTAAGCCCTAAATAGAGCAGCTAAAATAAAGGGGTCTTTTTCTTTTTCAGCAGAGTCAATATAATTTGGGAGCTTTTTGACTTCCTCTTCAAATGCATTTTCTGTGGCAAGTAAGCCGGGCTGCCCATTTTCTTTTTCAATAGGCATCAAATCAATTAATTTTTGAACTTCAATGTAGGGTTTTGGTAAAGTGTGTAAGGGTTCTTTAATAGGTAAAAACCCGTGGGTAGGATCGATGGAAAAAAAACCGTCTGTATGTTTTCTCATAATTAAAATTATGATAATATAACAAAACAAAAAATTTTAAAATGTTGAAAAACGATTTAAATAGTTGAGATTAATGATCTCTATGGATGATTTTTGAGTGGAGTTCTTTTATTCTATCGGAAACATAGGTTTTGAAAGCAAATGGTAAAAGTCCATGAACAAGGGCAATACTGCCCCACAAAAGTAAACTTAATCCTATACCAAAAGCAAAAATCAAATGTTGGAAATAAGTTTCATTTACTGATTTGGGATGTTCAGTAAAGATATTTTTCATTTTTAAATAAATTTAATTTTTCTTTTTGTGCTCGGTGTTGCAAGTGTTTTTTAAGAGAAGTTGCTGTTCTTTATGGGTTTATTAACAACAAACTTTAGATAAACAGACATCTAAATGATTAAAAACCGCCGTTTAAAGGCGGTTTTTAATCATTTTTTTATTCAGTTCTAGGCGTATAGAAAAAATTAATTGGGATTGAGTTTTATTTTATTTGGTCGATTGGCTAATTCCCAGGCGGTATAAAAAATTAAACGCGTTCTTTTTTCTAGAGTAGGGTAGAGTATTTTATCAGGAGTATCTCCGGGTCTATGGTAGTCCTCATGTGTTCCGCTGAAATAGAAAATTACAGGTATGTTTTTCTTAGCGAAATTATAATGGTCACTGCGATAATAAAATCGGTTAGGATCTTTTTCATCATTGTAAGTATAATCCAGAGCTAACTGGGTGTATTTTTCATTTGTTGCTTCTGAAATATCATGAAGCTCTTGACTTAATTTATCAGCACCGATGAGGTAAATGTAATTGGGATCGTCATTTTCTCTCTTAGGGTTTACTCTTCCTATCATGTCTACATTTAGATTTACCATTGTACCCGCCAATGGATATAAAGGGTTTTCTGAATAGTATTTTGATCCCAAAAGTCCTTTTTCTTCACCAGTAACATGGAGGAAGATGATTGACCTTTTAGGACCTTGATTTTGGTCTTTTGCTAGCTTAAATGCTTCTGCAATCTCCAGCAAGGCCACAGTTCCAGAACCATCATCATCAGCACCATTATTAATTTCACCTTTGCTGTTTATACCGATATGATCAAGATGGGAAGAAAGAACCAAATATTCATTTGGAAATTCACTACCCTCGATAAAGGCTACAACATTTTCTGTTTGAATGATTTGATCTCTTATGTTCAGTTCCATTGGTTGAAGGTAATTCTCTGTACCTTTAGCAGCTTGTATTCCAGATGTAGTATAGAAATTCTGTAGGTAATCAATGGCTCTTTTTTGACCTAAAGTACCCGTTTCTCTACCTTGAAAATAATCTGACGCATAGACATATAGGTGTTCTTTTAATTCCTGAGCAGTTATACTTGTAGCAAATTCCTCAACGGATGTGTGTTGTTGACCATAAAATAGATAGCTACAAAATAAAAATAGAAGTGTGTATTGTTTCATTTTAAAAAAATTTTAAACCAATATATCTATTTTATTTAAAGTGTAACGCACTTCTCATTTATTTATGAGAAGAAGCGCGGTTATTTATAAGATATAAAATCAATTTCAATAAAGTGAATTCTCATTAAAGTGTTTGATTTAGTATCGCCTTCCTGTACTAAAAATAGTATCTTGTACAGGGAATATTAAAGAGTTTTGTTTAATGGAAAACAACACACTTGTGCTTTTTATTTTGGCCTCTGTATCTTTAACTTTTTTTCCAGGACCTGACATGATGTATGTGATTGCTACGAGTATAGCTCAAGGCTGGAAAAAGGGATTTGAGGTGAGTATGGGGCTGTGTTCGGGTCTAATTATTCACACCCTGGTTGTGGTTTTAGGACTCGGATCACTACTACAAAGAATACCTCAGTCGATTCGTTTTATTGAGCTTTTTGGAGCCTGCTATTTTCTTTTTTTAGGGTTTCAATTGTGGAAAAATGCATTGGCTCTAAAAGAAAGTAGGCAAGAAACTAAAGGGGCTAAGGGTCTTTTTATTACGGGTTTTATTATGAATTTAAGTAATCCTAAAGTAAGTCTTTTTTTTATCAGTTTTTTCCCAGGTTTTCTCTTTTCTGATCATATGTCTTACAAACAACAATTCCTAATTTTAGGTATGCTGTTTTTTGTACAAGCAGTGTTTGTTTTTACCATAAGTTCACTAGTGGTAGATCGACTTCGAAAAAAAATAAGAGTAGCGATCAATCAAGTCTTATGGAATAAAGTACAGGCACTTGTATTGCTTTTTATTGCTCTCATTCTGATTTATCCTTAAATAATGGAGGTTATCAAGCTTATTGAATGTCCTAGAGATGCTTTGCAATCTCATTACCGGTTTGTGGCTACTGAGGAAAAGATTGCCTACTATCAAAGCCTTTTGAAGGTGGGATTCGACACTTTGGATTGTGGAAGCTTTGTTTCGCCAAAAGCAATTCCCCAAATGGCAGATACCCCAGCAGTTATTAAAGGACTAGATTGTACACAAACAAAAACAAAATTACTTACCATTGTTGCAAATGAGCGCGGTGCAAAAGAGGCTGTGTTTTATGAAAACATTTATTATCTGGGTTACCCCTTTTCAGTATCAGAAAATTTTCAGGTCCGTAATACAGGGAAGACCATTGAAGAATCGTATGATGTACTTGAGCGAATTGTAGCGCTCTCTGAAAAACATAAAAAGGAAGTTGTAGTATATCTTTCTATGGGATTTGGAAATCCTTACGGCGACCCATGGAGTCCTGAGATTATCTTAGAATGGGTTGCCAAGCTGGCTCCCTTAGGAATTACTATTTTTTCACTTTCAGATACCGTAGGTACAGCTCAAACACCAGATATTAGACTACTCTTTTCAACCCTTAAAACGCATTACCCAAATTTGGAATTTGGAGCTCATTTCCACACACAGCCAGAAGCGTGGTTTGAAAAATTAAATGCTGCCTTTTTAGCCGGTTGTCAACGCTTTGATAGCACCATTAAAGGAAGAGGAGGTTGTCCCATGGCACAAGATATCTTGGTGGGTAACCTTTCCACAGAAAAGTTGTTTTCATTCCTTACTACACACGGTGTTCTACCAAAATCAATCGATGTACTCGCTTTTGAAAGCGCCTACAATGCCTCTCATCATCTTTTTATTTAAATTAATTCTAAATAATTTGTAGATATCTTTTAAGCTTCTTAAGTTTTTCTTTTATTTGTAATTAGTCTAAATAAATTATGTTAAAGACGTGCCCTTTTGCTCTTTTTATTCTCTTTTCAATTTCCCTAGAAGCCCAAAAGCAACCGACAGACAGTATTCAACAGTTGGACGAAATAATCCTGAAAGCCAATACTATATTGGGAAGTAAATTTGTAGCTAAAAACAGAACAGGGGCTTCCTATTATTTGTCTTCTCAGGAGTTGGATAAATTTGAAAATACAGACATCAATAGAGTTCTAAGGCAAGTTCCAGGAGTCTCTCTTTACGAAGAAGATGGGTTTGGTTTGCGTCCCAATATTTCCTTGAGAGGCACATCTCCTCAACGTAGTTCTAAAATTACTCTTATGGAGGATGGTGTGCTGATAGCTCCTGCACCCTATAGTGCTCCTGCTGCATACTATTTTCCTTCCATTGGACGAATGGAAGCGCTCGAAATTTTAAAAGGGAGTAGTCAAGTGCAATATGGACCATTTACGACTGGAGGAGCTATAAATATGGTATCAACGACAATCCCAAAAAATTCAAAAGTTAACTTAAGATCGCGTTATGGGAGTTTTAATACAAGCCAGCTCCATATTAGTGCAGGAAAGAGCGCTGAGCGTCTGGGTTATTTGATAGAATATCAAAAAAATGCATCTAGTGGTTTTAAAAAATTAAACGGTCGAACTACAGGATTCGATCTATTTGATGTGATGGGTAAAATTCGATACAGTTCTGCTGGAGAAGCTAAAATCCCACATTACTTGGAATTGAAATATCATTATTATAATGAAACCTCAGACGAAACCTATCTCGGTTTGACCGAATCAGATTTCAAAAAGACACCTTATCTTCGTTATCCATCTTCCAAGGAGGACCAGATGAAAGCCTCACAGAGTCAATTTCTCTTAACACAAGTTTTTGATTTTACCAGCCAAATTAAATTGATCACCAATGCGTATCAGAATAATTTTAAAAGAAATTGGTACAAATTAGACGATGTTGTTTTTGAAGAAGAAAAAAAGAGTTTGAATGCTGTATTGGGCAACCCTTTAAGCTTCCCCTTTCATTTACAGATTTTAAAAGGAGTAATTGATTCGGATCAAAATAATTTGTTTGTAAAAGCAAATAATCGAAAATACCTCTCCAGAGGTATCCAATCAAAATTTGATTACCATTGGTATGATTCCAAAGAAGCCTTTCACGATTTAGAAATTGGGATTCGCTTTCATTATGATGAAGAAGACCGCTTTCAATGGGAGGATGGCTATGAAATAGTAAAAGGGTTGATGAATTTAACTTCTGAAGGTACAAAAGGAGCAGCAGGCAACATAATATCTAGTGCTAAAGCCACTGCAACGTATCTTTTATATAAATACAAATGGAAAGGGCTTACCCTCACGCCAGGTTTGCGATATGAAAATATTGTTTTAATGCGGGAAGATTATGGAAAGAATAATCCCAATCGTGCTACCTCTGAACTTCAGTATGGAGAAAATTCGGTTCAGGTAGTTTTACCTGGTTTTGGATTTAATTACAATTTTCCTTCTATTTTTTCTCTTTTTGGAGGCGTTCATAGAGGGTTCTCACCTCCAGGAAACACTTCTGGACAAAGTGCAGAAGAAAGCGTGAATTACGAGCTCGGTACTCGTTTTTATTCTGGTCGTTTTCGAGGAGAATGGGTCTTGTATTACAATAATTATTCTAATCTTTTAGGTTCTGACCTAGCAGCAACCGGAGGCTCAGGATCATTGGATCAATTCAATGCCGGTACAGTAACTGTTAATGGTTTTGAGCTCTTACTCAATTATGATCTTTTAAAAAATCAGTCTAAACTCAAAATTCCACTTTCCTTTGCTTATACGTTTACCAATGCGCTCTTTAAAAATGATTTTGATAGTTCAGAAGGTATTTGGGGAAAGGTATCCTATGGAGATCGAGTTCCTTACATTCCACAGCATCAAGCGAATTTTACAGCCAGTTTGATCCATCCCAAATATGAAATTAATTTAAATTTTAGGACACAAAGTGATTTTGAAATTCGAACTCCTGACTCAAGTTTGCAGTTGACAAAGCCCATTGGTGCTTATAGTCTTGTTGATCTTTCCATTTATTACCTACTTACCTCTAAAATTAGGATTACTACTCAAATAATAAATTTATTAAACACCACATACGCAGCTTCAAGAGTTCCAGCTGGTTATCGTCCTGGACATCCGTTTGGAATCTATTCTGGATTTGCGATTAGTTTTTAATTCCAGTTGGATGAAATCCCTTTAAAATTTAATACATTTGTATGCAATTAATTAGATATTAGTTGCTTATGAATCCTGATAAATTTGTTGGGGAAGGGTTAACCTATGATGATGTATTGTTGGTCCCTGCCTACTCTGAAGTCCTGCCTAGAACCGTTTCTATCAAATCTCATTTTAGTAGAAACATCACTTTAAACATTCCTATGATTTCTGCCGCCATGGATACGGTTACAGAAAGTCAAATGGCAATTGCGATGGCTCGAGAGGGAGGAATTGGAGTGTTACACAAAAACATGACTATAGAAGAACAGGCTTCTAAGGTTCGGGCTGTAAAGCGTTCAGAGTCTGGGATGATTATAGACCCAGTTACACTTCCTGAAACTGCCTTAGTTTCTGATGCAAATGAAAACATGCGTCAATACAAAATTGGAGGTATTCCAATAGTAGATGAGAATGACAAATTAATTGGTATTGTAACCAATAGGGACTTGCGATTTGAAAAAAACAGTACACGACCCATTAAAGAAATAATGACCAGTAAAAACCTCATTACTGTTAAGGAAGGAACCTCGCTTCAAGATGCTGAGCAAATTTTACAAAAGCATAAAATAGAGAAACTCCCAGTCATTTCTAAAGAAAATAAACTGGTGGGGTTGATTACTTTTAGAGACATAACAAAACATTCTACGAAGCCACATGCAAACAAGGATCAATTGGGTAGATTGCGTGTTGCCGCTGCAGTTGGTGTAACCGCTGATGTTTTGGATCGGATAAAAGCACTCCACCTAGCAGGAGTAGATGCTGTGGTAATTGATACCGCACATGGACATAGTAAAGGGGTTGTAGAAGTACTTCAAAAAGTAAAAAGTGCATTCAAAAATCTAGATGTTGTTGTAGGAAATATAGCTACTGCCGCTGCGGCAAAGTTTTTGGCAGACCATGGCGCGGATGCTGTTAAAGTTGGAATTGGTCCAGGTTCCATTTGTACAACTCGGGTCATTGCTGGAGTAGGATATCCTCAATTATCTGCAATTATGGAGGTACGTAAAGCTTTGGAAGGAACAGGAATACCTCTTATAGCAGATGGCGGAATACGGTATACCGGCGACATCCCTAAAGCAATCGCCGCTGGAGCAGATGCAGTTATGCTAGGTTCTTTACTAGCTGGAACCAGAGAATCTCCCGGTGAGACCATAATTTACGAAGGACGTAAATACAAAACCTACAGGGGGATGGGTTCTGTAGAGGCGATGAATAAAGGGAGCAAAGACCGCTACTTTCAAGATGTTGAAGACGACATTAAAAAGCTTGTTCCTGAGGGAATAGTGGGAAGAGTACCTTTTAAAGGCGACCTCAATGAAAGTATACACCAGTTTATTGGTGGACTGAAAGCAGGAATGGGTTATTGTGGCGCTAAAGACATAGAGACTCTTAAAAATCAAGGACGGTTTGTAACCATTACTTCTGCAGGGATGAGGGAAAGCCATCCACATAACATAAGTATTACAAAAGAAGCACCTAACTACAGCCCCAGTTAAATTCTAAATCGCAACTACTTTGTAGGTGTATACTTCTGAAGAGGCTAATAAAACACGAACAATGTAAATATTTCCAGCCTTGAGTGATAAGGGAAACTGAAAGGAGTTGAGTTCTTGGATAACGATTGAAGTAATTTTATTTCCAATGAGCGAGTAGACCTCAATTTCTCCAGAACCTTCAAAACCTTGAACATATAACATCCCTTCTTTAAAAATTACCTTTTTTTCAACTTGTGTTACAAAGGTCTTTGTTGTAATATTGGAAACAATAACAGTTGTAGCAAAAACAGTTGCAGTATTTAAAAGCAGAAGAGTAAGAAGTAAATTTCTGTTCAAAAGTATTTATTTGGTTACAATTTAATTATTATAAATATTAATTGACTCACATCAACGAACTTAAACGCTAAAATTCAAATAGTTGTCAGATAAATTTAAAGAAATTGTGAATTGTATTGATCCAAATTACTCATCATCCCAGAATCAAAAAAAAATACTTTGGTCTTACTCTTTCCTTTATTTGATTTTGATTTTTCTTTTTTTTTCCTGCAATCAATGGTCGCCAGCAAATGAAGAAGTTGTAGCACGTGTGGGAAATGTTTATTTGTACAGAAAAGATTTAAACCAAAAATTTACATTTTCTAGCACCTCAGACAGTATTCTAAAAGCAAGAAATTTTATAGATACGTGGGCTCGAAATCAACTCATGGTTAGACAAGCAGAGGTTAATCTTACTCAACGCGAATTGGATACTTTGGAACAACTTGTTCAGGATTACAAAAACGAATTGTACATCAATTCATACAAGACCAAAATAATAAGCAAAGGCTTGGATACTCTTGTTGACCGAACTGAAATAATTGAATTTGCATCTAAAAATGAAGAAGTTTTTAAACTAAAAGCACCCTTATACAGAGTGCGATACATCCACTTACCTCCAGATAATGTCGATCAAACTGAAATACAAAGAAGCTTTCAGCGCTTTAATGCAACGGATCGAAATTTTTTAGATTCCTTATCCTTTCAGTACTACAGTTATATTTTGTCCGACAGTTTGTGGATCAATAAAAACAGTTTGACCTCAAGAGTACGCTTTTTAAATCAAGAGAATTTTAATAAATACATAAAAAAATCACAATTCTTTAAGATTGAAGATTCATTGGGAGTATATTTGTTTTTTTTAAAAGAATTTCTAGAAATAGGAGATCTTGCTCCAGAAGAAGTTTTTTCTCCTACCATTAGAAACATTATTTTGAACCAAAGAAAGCTAGAATTTGGAAAACTATTTCAAAAAGATATTTTACAAGATGCATTACGATCTAAAACCTATGAGATATATTAATTCTTTTCTGTTTATTCTTTTTACAATGCCTCTATTAGCTCAGAATCAGTTGGCCAATAGAATTAAGGTAGATGGGGTTTCTGCAGTTGTAGGCGACTATGTTATATTGGATTCGGATATTGACAAAACTATGGTAGAAATGAAGTCCCAAGGAATTTCAACTCGCGGAATATCCAGATGTCAATTATTGGGGAAATTGATGGAAGACAAGCTTTACGCTCACCATGCTATTCAAGATAGTTTGGAAATTAGTGTCGAAGAAATTTATGGCGCGGTAGATCAAATCATAGACAATTTCACACAACAACTCGGCTCCATAGAGAAAGTCTTAGAGTTTTACAATAAAACAGATGAATCTAGTTTTCGTCAGGAGATTTTTGAAATCAATAAACTTCAAAAACTTTCCTCAATGATGCAATCTAAAATTGTAGAAAATGTCGAAGTTACACCAGAAGAGGTTCGGCTCTTTTTTGAATCAATTCCTAAAAACGAATTACCTGTTTTTGGAACAGAATTAGAAATCTCTCAAATTGTTATTGAGCCTGAAGTGAGTGAAGAAGAGAAAGAGCGAATAATTAGTCAGTTGAAAACATTTAGAGAAGACGTTTTAGAAAGGGGGTCAAGTTTTGCATCGAAAGCCATTTTGTATTCTCAGGATCCCGGTTCAAGAGCAACAGGAGGAAAGTACACTCTTCACAGAAAACGCCCCAGAATGGTAAAAGAATTTAGAGACGAAGCATTCAGCTTAGAAGAAGGTGAAATTTCACAACCTTTCAAAACAGACTTTGGTTGGCATATTCTTATGGTAGACAAAATTAGAGGACAAGAGGTTGATGTACGTCATATTTTGTTAACTCCAAAAATTGAATCTTCGCAATTGCAAGAGGCCAAGAAAAAGCTAGACACTTTAAAAAAACGTATAGAAGAAGAAGAGATTACTTTTAAAAATGCAGCTTTGGCCTTTTCTGATGAAAAAGAAACCAAATATAATGGAGGTGTACTCATAAATCCGCAAACGGGAGACACACGATTTGAGCTCACTAACCTAGATCCCGTTCTGTACAGTCAAATCCGAAATCTAGAAGACGGAGAAATTTCTTTGCCTTTAATGGAAGAAGATCGATCTGGGTTAAAAAAATATAAAATTTTAAAAGTAAGCAACCGTTATGACGAACACACCGCAGATTATTCAAAGGACTATACTCGTATTAAAGAACTTGCTTTAAAAGAAAAGCAGCTGAATCTTATCAAAGATTGGATGGCTGAAAAAATTGAAAGCACCTACGTAAACGTCAACAAAGACAGTAAGGGATGTGACTTTGCCAACAATTGGCTGAAGAAGTAACTACTTAAAATATTTTAAAGGTACCCACAACATACCAAAACATTCACCCTTTTCTTTGTGTATGTTTTTATGGTGTATTTTATGTGCACGACGAATACCTCTTGCGTACTTACTATTGGCGTTTCTAAACATTTTAAAGCGTTGATGAATAAAAATATCGTGCACCATAAAGTAGGTGAGACCATACAAGAAAATACCCGAAGCTATGGGTAATCCAAACCAAAAGTTAGCTTCTCCCCAAAGAATCACAAATACAGAACTGACAAGCGCATAAAATATAAAAAAGAAATCATTCCGTTCAAACCAGGAATCGTGATCTTTCAAATGATGGTCTTTGTGCAAGGACCATAAAAAACCATGCATAATATATTTATGGGAAAACCAAGCGACAAATTCCATGAAGATAAAGGTCAACAATACGGTTAAAATCCAAAGAAAGGTCATAAACTAAAGTAAATTTAAACGGTACTTGACGTAACTACGCGCGAAAACTGTCATTTTTTGGTAATTGGGTACACGTATTCTGGTGTTTTGAATATTAAGGGAAGGGGTGCTTTTTAATTTAGCCAAAAGTTTTGAATAGTATTTATATGCAGTGTAAACACCAAAACGAGCTTCAGAGGGGAGCTTAAAGATGCCTTTTAAAGCAAAGTCAAAATCCGCTTCAATTTCCTTAATGATGACCGCTTTTGCTTTTTCGTCAAAATGCTTGAAATCTATATTTGGAAAATAAGTACGATCCAAATTTTGAAAATCATTTTTTAAATCACGGAGAAAATTAACCTTTTGAAATGCAGATCCCAAAGCCATAGCAGCCGGTTTAAGCATTTTGTACTGCTCTTGATCTCCTTTCACAAAAACTTTTAAACACATCAGCCCTACCACATCAGCAGAACCGTATATGTATTCTTTGTATTCTTTTTCTGTTTTGTAATTTTTTTTCTCGAGATCCCAACGCATGCTTTTAAGAAATGCTGCTATAAGCTGGTGATCTATAGAAAAAGCATTTACCGTTTTTTGGAAGGAGTTCAATATTGGGTTTAAACTAATTTTTTCACTGAGGCTTTGATACAAATCTTTTTCAAAACGATTCAGTAAAGTTTCTTTGGGATAATCGTGAAAGGTATCTACAATTTCATCTGCAAAGCGTACAAAACCATAAATGTTATAAATGTGATTCCTAATGCTGGAATCTAACATTTTTGTTGCCATTGAGAAAGAAGTACTGTAGGAGTTAGTAACCACTTTGCTGCATTCCTCAGAGACCTGGTCATAAAGGTTTTTCATAACGCTAAGATTTAATATGATATGAATCTAAACGATATAAAGATAAACATTTCAATTAAAAAGTTAAACAAAAACGTTTTCTGAAAAATATTTGAAGGCAAAAGATTCAACGGAACGGTGCAACTCAATTTTATCGGAAAGTTGATCTTTATCAATGAGAGCTTGCTGGGGACCAAAAAGAATCAATTTAGAATCGTAATTTTCCAACAATTGGGTATGAAAATCTTGTAAGTAGGACATGATCTTATCTTTGTTTGGCTCTACTGTAAAGTAACTCACAAAATTATATTGAGTTTCATAGCTGTACAAGGTTTGTAAACTGGTCGTTTGCAAGGATTGTCCTAAAAATATAGTTCTGTATCCTTTGGAAAGAATGAGATAATTGAGATAAAGTATACCCAACTCATGGATTTCATTTTCGGGAAGAAACAAAACAAAAATAGGTTGTTGACTTTGTTCAAACTTATTTTTTTGGAGTAGTTCTGTTTGGAGATGAATTTTTTGCTTGACTAAATTGGTAATAAAATGTTCGTGAGAAGGTGAGATTGCTCCCGTTTGCCACAGAATCCCCAATTCTCTCATCAGAGGCATAAAAACTTGCATGAAAAGGTACTCAAAGTCATGATGCTGTAAAATTTCTTCATAATTGGTATCAAACAATTCATAATCAAAATTGATCATTGAAAGTTTAAAGGCATTGATGGCAACTTGTTCAGAATTTGCCTTAAGAGCAATGCTTCTAACCAACTTTGGAATTTCATCTTGTTTGAGACTTGCAATCTTAGAAATTTTAAAACCGTGATTGTAAAGCAGCGTAACATTAAGTAGTTTTCTTAAACTGTCTAAACTGTAACGTCTGATGTTCGTATATGTCCTTTCAGGCTCTAAGAGGTTGTATCTTTTCTCCCAAATTCGAAGTGTATGGGCTTTAATCCCAGAGAGGTTCTCAAGGTTTTTAATACTGAAATTGCTTTTTATCCTTTCCATATGTTCAATTATCGTTATAAAAGCTTCAACAAATATAACAAAAATTACAATACAATATCAGTGCGCACGAGAAGACTCGAACTTCCACGAGAATACTCCCACTAGCCCCTCAAGCTAGCGCGTCTACCAATTCCGCCACGTGCGCAATATCATGAAGAGTGACTTGGCTGGGGCTCGAACCCAGGACCCTCTCCTTAAAAGGGAGATGCTCTACCAACTGAGCTACCAAGTCCAAAAAAAATGTGATTCGGCTGGGGCTCGAACCCAGGACCCTCTCCTTAAAAGGGAGATGCTCTACCAACTGAGCTACCGAATCTTTTGAGGCTGCAAATATAAGAGCAAATATGTATTTTTCAGCTTGATTTCCTATAAATTTGCACTCCTTTTGAAACTTTTATGGTCAGCACTAAAATTGTACTCTTGGGTTATATGGGCAGTGGTAAAACAGCTGTGGGTAAGAAGTTGGGTACCACACTCAACTATTCTTTTGTGGATTTAGATCACTATATAGAATCAAAAGAACAACAAAATATCAGCACTCTTTTTCAAAACAAAGGAGAGGTTTATTTCAGGAAAATGGAACGCACAGCATTGGAAGAATTGATGCTACTCAAAGATCCACAAGTACTTTCTTTAGGGGGAGGCACACCTTGTTATTACGACAACATGGACTTCTTGAATGCACAAAAAAAAACTGCAACGGTCTATCTTCAAACAAGTATTGACGAACTCAGTAAAAGGCTGTTTGAATTGAATAATGCGCGACCCTTGATTGCACACTTGACTACAATTGAGCAACTTAAGGAATTCATAGGCAAACATCTATTTGAACGATTACCTTTCTATACTATGGCAGACATCACCATCAAAACCGATGGCAAAACAATCGATGAAGTCATCTCTGAACTTAGAAATAAACTAATTTAGATACACTCCTTTCTGATTACCCTCTAAAATAACTGCGATGTGTTCGTTGACAGATGTAGAGAGTGAGATGCCTTTAAAATCGGCCTTAATAGGAAATTTTTTATGGTTTCTATTTACTACAACAGCAGTTTTAATTTGTTTTACAGGAATGGATAAAAAGAAAGAAACAGCATACATTAAGGTGCTGCCTGTATTGAGTACATCGTCTACAATAACAAGCGATTTGTTTTCTAATTCTGTCAAAGGAACAGAGCTTTGAATCGATCCTAGTGGATTGGTTTTATCTAATGTCAAATTTACATATACCACTGTTTTGTCACTGATTTTTTTTAACGAATTTCCCAATAGTTTGCTTAAAATTTTTCCTTGTGTCTCCACACCTATGATTACAATTTCTGTTTCATCAATAGCACTTTCGTAAACTTGATATGCAATTCGTTTGATGCTCCTTTGAAGTGCCACAGCATCTACAATTTTAGTCCCTTTAGCTAGCATATGATTTTATTTATTCTTCATTTTCCTCATCGTAAAACAGGTCATCTATAGTTCTACGTTCTTTTTTTGTGGGTCTTCCAGTTCCCCGATCACGCGTTATTTGAGCGCTGAGTCTTTGTAGTTCCTCTTGTTCCAGCACTGAGTTTGGTGTTGTTTCAATACAATACAAACCGACTAATTTTGCACCGACCCTTGTTTTTGGTAGATCCAATACTTCAAAGCTCCTCCATATTTGATTTTTTCTAAGTTGTATTTGATCTGTAGGGATCAATGCACGAGAGGGCTTTACCGATTGATTGTTTATTTGAACTTGCCCTTTTCTACATGCGCTACTGGCCATGTTACGGGATTTAAATAAACGAATGCACCACAAAAATTGATCAATTCGCATGCCTAAAACTTCCTTAAGTGATACTGTAAAAATAAAGTAAAATTGTATCTTGCAGCCCCTAAAATACGTATTCTTGAAAAATAAACTTTTCTATATCATTAGTGTTTTCGTTCTCTTCTATTCTTGTAAAAAAGAAGAAGAAATAGAATTACCTCGCGATGTTGCAGTACAAGTAGTTGAAGATGTTCAAAATATTGAGGCCTTTTTATCAACTCACTTCTACAATTATGAAGATTTTCAGAACCCCGATTTACAACCCGAACTGGTTTTTGACACCATCAGTGGCGTTAATTCCGATAAAACACCGCTTATAGATCAAGTAGTAAAGCAAACTGTCCGCTATAAAACTTCTGACGATGTCTATGTTGACCACCCCCTATATACTTTGGTGGCAAGACAGGGTATCGGTCAAACGCCTTCTAAAGTAGATTCTACGTATTTGTCTTACGAAGGGTTGTTATTAAACAAAGCTCAATTTGATCGATCGCTCACACCCGTATGGTTTGATTTGATTTCAGTCGTACGAGGCTTTAGAGAAGGAATGCCCGCTCTAAAATCAGGAGAGTTTACTGTGGATAAAAACAACATAACGACCTTTACCAACTACGGTCAAGGAGCATTATTTATGCCTTCTCGATTAGGATATTACAACACTCTTTCAGGTTCAATTCCTGCTTATTCTCCCTTAATATTTAAAATTAGTCTCTATTTGGTAAAACAAACAGATCACGATGGAGACGGGATTTTATCTGCAGATGAATACGACCGTGATGGAGATGGAATTCCTGATGATACGGATGGTGATTCTATTCCAGATTATCTGGATGCAGATTAATCAAAACGGTAGGAGAGTCCAAGACTCCAGACATTGGGGCGTGTGTCAATTCTTCCAAAAGTGGGCATTCCGTTTTGTTCAATAAGTTGTACTTCATTTGGTGACAACCCTCTATCAAAACGCACATCAAAATGTAGGGCTCCTAAATGCGCTCGAACTCCCATGTGAATCCCTAAAGTTGTTTTTTCTTCTAGCGAAGAAAAGCTGAAATCTTGAACAGTTGGTTCAAAATTGTATTGAAAGGTAGGTCCGGCGAAAACACTCAACACAGGCAGTAGTTTAAATCCAAGAGATACCGGGGCTTCGATTCGTGACTGGCTGAGTGAAAAAGATTCAAAATCACGATTAAGATATGAAAACTGGAGTTCGGGCCTGAGGTAGAATAAGAGGATATCCAAAGAAACATAACTACCTATAAAATAGCCTGACCGGTTGGCATTGATTGTAGACATGGAAGATAAATCTTTTGCAGCATCCATTATGGTACCGGAAGCAGGCATTTGTATACCCCCTTTTACCCCGTATTCAAATTGGCCGTAGCCAATTAATGAAGAAAAAAGAATCGTGAAATAAAAAAAGTTTTTATAGCGCATTGTAGGTTGTTTAAGTTCTTGATTTTACTTTCAGGACTTTTTGAATAATTGCCCCTTTATTTAAACCGTATTTATTCATTAGTTGAGCAGGGGTGCCAGATTCACCAAACGTATCTTGTGTGGCAATGAATTCCATAGGACAAGGGTGTTTTAAAGCAAGTAGTCCCGCAATACTTTCTCCCATACCTCCTAAATAATTGTGTTCTTCTGCACTAACCAAGCAATTGGTTTTTTGTACAGATTTTAAGATAATTTCTTCATCCAAAGGTTTAATGGTGTGAATGTTGATAACCTCTGCACTGATGCTGTTCTTGGTGAGTTCTTTCGCAGCTTCAAGAGCTTCCCATACCAAATGTCCTGTAGCCACAATCGTTACATCACTACCCGGTTGGAGTAAGATTCCTTTTCCGATCACAAATCCCAATTCATTTGTTGTAAAGTTTGGCACGGAAGGGCGCCCAAACCTCAAATAGGCGGGTCCTTGATGTGCAGCAAGAGCAAGGGTGGCAGCTTTGGTTTGATTGAAGTCACACGGATTTATGACCGTCATGCCAGGCAGCATTTTCATCAAGCCAATGTCTTCCAATATTTGATGCGTGGCACCGTCTTCTCCAAGAGTGATTCCAGCATGAGAAGCACAAATCTTGACGTTTTTCCCAGAATAAGCTATGGATTGACGGATTTGATCGTAAACCCTACCTGTAGAAAAATTTGCAAAGGTTCCGGTAAAGGGAATTTTTCCTCCAATGGTTAAGCCCGCAGCTATTCCCATCATATTGGCCTCAGCGATTCCCACTTGGAAAAACCGTTCGGGATGTTCGTCAATAAAAGTTTGCATTTTTAAAGACCCAATAAGATCAGCACACAAGGCAACGACATTGGGATTACTTCTTCCCAGTTCAGCTAGTCCTTCTCCAAAACCCGATCGGGTATCTTTATTTCCTTGATTGGTATACGTTGTCATATGATTTTGTTCTGTATTAATAATCCCCAAGAGTTTCTTCGTTTTGAGCTAAAGCTGTAGCTAATTGATCGTCATTGGGCGCTTTTCCGTGCCAAGCGTGTGTGTGCATCATAAAATCCACCCCGTTGCCCATTTCTGTTTCCATCAAAATTGCTACGGGTTTCCCTTGCCCAAGTTTAGACTTTGCTGTTGCAAGGCATTCGATGATTAGGGGAAGAGAATTCCCTTTTTTTAACGAAATAACTTCCCAGCCAAAGGCTTCAAATTTTGCTTTTACACTTCCCATAGGAAGTACGTCGTCTGTGCTTCCGTCAATTTGTTTTCCATTGAGATCTACCGTAGCAATCAGATTGTCCACTTTTTTTGCAGCTGCAAACATCAAAGCTTCCCAGTTTTGACCTTCCTGAAGTTCACCATCTCCCAAAAGAGCATAGACAACGGAATTGTCCTGATTTAGTTTTTTAGACAATGCCGCTCCTAGGGCTACGGAAAGGCCTTGCCCTAAAGAGCCCGACGCTACACGTACTCCTGGCAGTCCTTCGTGGGTGGTAGGATGTCCTTGTAATCGCGAATCTATCAATCTGAAAGTGTTGAGTTCCTCAACCGGAAAAAACCCTCTTCGTGCTAAAACACTATAGAAAACAGGAGAGATGTGTCCATTAGATAAAAAGAAAAGGTCTTCTTTTGTACCGTCCATATTAAATGGTAGAGAAATGTTCATCTGATGAAAATACAGGGCAACAAAAAATTCAGCACATCCCAAAGAGCCTCCTGGATGACCAGAATTGACTTTATGAACCATTCGTAGGATATCACGACGAACTTGGATGGTGGTTTGTTCTAAGGTTTGTATGTCTGGCATAGGAATAATGTTTGTTCACAAAAGTAGCCTTTGTATGAGCATAATCAAAGAGCAAATTTCAATTTTTAAATCTAGTTATACCAAGTAATTAACAATAGAAAAGAAATCAAATTTCATTGTTAGAATACTATATTTGCAACGCATGAATTTCAATCTTTTAGCAACCGACAAGGAAACCAGTGCACGTGCAGCTACACTGTCGACGGATCACGGGTTAATAGAAACCCCTATTTTCATGCCCGTGGGGACTGCAGCCACAGTAAAAGGGATTCACCAGAGGGAACTAAAAAACGTTATCAATCCTGATATCATTCTTGGAAATACGTACCATCTTTACTTAAGACCCGGAACGACTATTATTGAACAGGCCGGAGGTTTGCATCGATTCATGGGTTGGGACCGGCCCTTGTTGACCGATTCTGGAGGATATCAAGTTTATTCCCTCTCGGCCAATCGGAAAATCAAAGAAGAAGGGGTGAAGTTTAAATCACATATAGACGGATCTTATCACACCTTTACTCCGGAACGCGCTATAGAAATCCAGCGAGCGATAGGCGCCGATATCATTATGGCATTTGATGAATGCACTCCTTTCCCGTGTGATTACTCATATGCTAAAACATCCATGGAAAGAACACACAGATGGCTGACCCGATGTATGGAGACAGATAAAAAACAAACTCCTGTGTACGATTACAAACAAACCCTTTTTCCTATAGTTCAGGGGAGTGTATACACAGAATTGCGAGAAGCTTCTGCTCATTTTATAGCGGAGCAACAGGCATTGGGAAATGCCATCGGAGGGCTATCTGTAGGAGAGCCAGCAGAAGAAATGTACGCAATGACGGATGTGGTTTGTAGTATACTTCCCAAAGATAAGCCAAGGTACTTAATGGGAGTAGGAACCCCTGTAAATCTTTTGGAAAACATTGCTTTGGGAGTTGATATGTTTGATTGTGTACTTCCTACTCGAAATGCGCGTAACGGCATGTTGTTTACTGCTGAAGGGACCATTAATATTAAAAACAAAAAGTGGGAATCTGATTTTTCTCCAATTGATTCTAGCGGATATTGTTATGCTGATTTAGACTACACAAAAGCCTATTTGAGGCATTTGTTCACGGTCAATGAGATGCTGGGAAAACAAATTGCAACTTTGCATAATTTGAGTTTTTATCTTTGGTTGGTTCGTGAAGCCAGAAAGCATATCTTAGAGGGGAGTTTTAGATCTTGGAAAGAAAAAATGGTACGTCAAATGCAAGTGAGGCTATAGATGAAACTGATTGATATTTATATCATAAAACGGTATGTCGGTACCTTTGTAGTAATGCTGCTTTTGTTTATCCCTATCGGTATAATGGTAGACGTGGCAGAAAAAATTGACAAATTCAAAGAAAAAGAAGTGCCGTTGAATAGTATCTTAGAATACTACATTGATTTTACTTGGTATTTTGCCAACCTTTTGTTTCCTATCTTTTTATTTCTCTCTGTCATTTGGTTTACTTCTAAATTGGCAAATAACACAGAAGTCATTGCCATTTTAAGCTCTGGAATTTCCTTTTTTCGATATTTGCGCCCCTTCTTGCTAGGAGCAACGTTTATTGCTGTATTTGCCTTTTTTGCAGGGATGTATATTGTGCCTAAGTCCAATTTAGGGTTTAATGATTTTAGATATAAATACCTCGTTAAAAAAGAAGCTCGTAATACGGATAAAGTTTTTTTACAAATCAACGATCAGGAGTATATATATGTCAATAGTTACGATCCGATTAGAAAACAGGCTTTAGACTTTACTCTTGAACATTTTGAAGAAAATGAACTTCGGTTTAAGATCAGTGCTAATCGTGTCAGATGGATTGAAAAGGACAGTATTTTTAGGCTTTCCAATTACAAGAAAAGAATTTTTGACGGAGACCGTGAGCGCTATGAAGTTTCTGTCCGAAAAGACACACTCTTTGACTTTGAAATTACCGACCTGGCACCTGTTAATTATATTGCGGAAACACTGACCCTATCTGAGTTAAACCAATTTATAAAAGAAGAAAGGGAGCGCGGTTCTTCTTTGATTAACAACCATCTCTTAGTTCGACACAAAAGATGGAGCATCCCTATTTCTGCCTTTATTCTCACTCTTATTGCCGTGGCCGTCTCCTCGTTCAAACGAAGAGGAGGTATGGGCGTAAACCTGGCCTTTGGAATCAGTCTGGGATTTCTTTTTATTTTTTTCGATAAAATATTTGGGGTCATGGTCAGTAAATCAACCTTTCCTCCTTTTTTGGCGGCTTGGCTTCCTTTACTTCTTTTTGGTCTGTTGGCCTTCTTTTTATTGAGACATGCAAAGCGTTAGAACAAAAAGTTTACTCCTTTATCATTTCATTGTTTTCCTTTTTGGATTCACCTCGGTTTTGGGCGCTTTAATTTCCTTAGACGCTCTACCGCTTGTTGTTTACAGAATGGGCTTGGCCTCGTTGGGGTTGGCATTGTATTTTCAAATCTTTAATCCTCATTTTTTTCAACTAGAGCGCAAACTGTGGCCTAAAGTGATATTAGGTGGCATTGTAATAGGCATTCATTGGGTTACTTTTTTTTACGCTATAAAAATAGCAGGAGTCTCTTTAGCACTCAGTATGATGGCTACAGGGGCTTTGATCACAGCACTTTTAGATCCTTTGCTCAGTAAAAGACGTCTGTTGGGCTATGAATTACTTTTTGGAGGAATTACAGCTTTGGGCATTGGGCTGATTTACCAAGCAGAATTTGAACACCTTCGGGGGATTTCCATCGCTCTATTTTCCGCCTTTCTCTCGTCTCTTTTTGCTATTCTCAATGGTAAAATGGTTCAACAGGCCAGACCGATAACCTTATCATTTTACCAATTGGTCTTTGGGTCATTTGTGTGTATTGTGGTAGCTGCTTTTTCAAATCAGCTGCATCTTGAGGCTTTTCAATTGGAAGGATGGGATGCACTTTGGCTTTTGATTTTAGCGTTGTTGTGTACTGCCTTTGCTTTTAATGTGTCTATTCAGGTGATGCGTCATTTGTCTTCTTTTACCATAATGATGGTGATCAATCTAGAGCCTATCTACGGGATACTTTTATCCTTGGCAATTTGGAATGAAAAGGCGTATTTGAGTATTAATTTTTACCTTGGGTTTTTAGTCGTTCTCTTAGGTATAGTGTTGAATGGGGTTTATAAGCACAGGAAAGAAGCACAAAAAAAGAGTTCCCAATTGTAAAGAATTTTTACATTTGCTCTAGACATTTAAGTATGGAGTATTTAGAATTTGAATTGCCTATTCAAGAATTGCACCAACAATTGGATAAGTGTAAAATTATAGGAGAGGAAAGTGAAGTAGATGTAACGGAGACCTGTGCTCAAATTGAAAAAAAACTAGAAAAGGCCAAAAAGGAAATCTACGGTAACCTAACTGCCTGGCAACGCGTGCAGCTTTCACGTCATCCCTCCAGACCCTACACCTTAGACTATGTTAGAGCATTAGCTGGAGACACTTTCCTAGAACTCCACGGTGACCGGAATGTATTGGATGACAAGGCGATGATCGGTGGGTTGGGAAAAATAGACCAGCAAACCTTTATGTTTATTGGAACACAAAAAGGCTACAATACCAAAACACGTCAATTCCGCAATTTTGGCATGGCCAACCCTGAGGGGTATCGCAAAGCACTTCGACTGATGAAGTCTGCAGATAAATTTGGAATTCCAATCGTAACCCTCATCGATACTCCTGGGGCTTTTCCTGGATTGGAGGCCGAAGAACGCGGCCAAGGGGAAGCCATTGCTCGAAATATTTTTGAAATGATGTCGCTTTCTGTGCCCATTATTGTCATTATCATTGGTGAAGGGGCTTCTGGAGGTGCTTTGGGGATTGGAGTAGGGGATCAAATTTTCATGCTTGAGAACACTTGGTATTCCGTAATTTCACCAGAATCTTGCTCCTCCATATTATGGAGAAGCTGGGAGCATAAGGAAGCCGCTGCAGAGGCCCTAAAGCTTACCTCGAAAGACATGCTCAAAAACAAATTAATCGACAAGGTGATAAAAGAACCTCTGGGTGGGGCGCATTATGACAGAGAAGCTACTTTTGCCAATGTCAAAAAAGAGATACTTACTGCTTTTAAGTTCATTCAAAATTTAACTCCTCAAGAGCGGATTGAGCAACGTCGCGAAAAATTCATTGCGATGGGCCGTATTTCAGAATAATTTTAGGTTTTTAACAAAACCGACCCACTTATGAACAGCTTTTTTTTATAGTTGGGGGATATTCTTTTTCTTTTAAAAGAACGAAAGTATGTATTTTCGTTTCATGGAAGAAAAGAAACCAATAGGATTAAAAAAAGTCGCCACTCCTGCAGTGATAAACCTACAGCAGGGAAAGATCCCCCCCCAGGCACTGGACTTAGAAGAAGCCGTTTTAGGAGCGATGTTGATTGATAAAAAAGGGGTAGACGAGGTCATCGATATCTTACAGCCTGAAGCATTTTACAAAATAGCCCATCAGCATATTTTTGAATCCATTTATGCCCTTTTTCACGACTCACAGCCTATTGATCTTTTAACCGTTTCTGCTGCACTTAGAAAAGAGGGGAAGTTAGATGCTATAGGAGGAGAATTTTATTTGGTCCAGCTTTCTCAGCGCGTAGCTTCTTCCGCTCACATTGAATTTCACGCCCGCATTATTCTACAAAAATTCATTCAGCGAAGTTTAATTCGTATTTCAAACGAAATTATAGAGACAGCCTATAAAGACAGTACGGATGTTTTTGATTTACTAGATGAAGCAGAATCAAAATTATATGATGTGACTCAGGGTAACATTAAAAAATCTTCTGAAACTGCTCAAAATCTGGTTTTAGAGGCTAAAAAACGCATCGAGGATATTTCCAAGCGCGAAGGGCTTAGTGGAGTGAGTACCGGCTTTGAAAAGCTGGACAAGCTCACCTCCGGTTGGCAGCCCAGTGACTTAATTATTATCGCCGCACGACCCGGTATGGGTAAAACTGCGTTAACCCTCTCTATGGCCAGAAATATAGCGGTAACCAAAGAAATCCCGGTAGCCTTCTTTTCCCTTGAGATGTCTTCTGTTCAATTGATCACCCGTTTGATTTCTGCCGAAACAGGCCTCTCCTCAGAAAAGCTCCGAACAGGGAAACTAGCAGACCACGAATGGCAACAACTCAATGTGAAGGTAACCGATTTGGAAAAAGCTCCTTTGTATATCGATGATACACCTTCTTTGTCCATTTTTGATTTACGTGCCAAAGCACGCCGCCTTTCTTCTCAACATGGAATTAAACTAATCATTGTTGACTATTTACAGCTGATGACTGCTGGGACTAATAATAAGACTGGAAACAGGGAACAAGAAATCTCCACCATTTCTAGAAACCTAAAGGCCTTAGCAAAAGAATTGGACATTCCTGTGATTGCACTTTCACAATTGTCGCGTGCTGTGGAAACCAGGGGAGGAACTAAACGTCCCATGCTTTCTGACTTAAGGGAATCTGGAGCAATCGAGCAAGATGCTGACATCGTTTCCTTTATCTACCGTCCAGAATACTACAATATTGACGAATGGGATGACGAAGAGCGAACTCCTTCTCAGGGCCAAGCAGAATTTATCGTTGCCAAGCACCGTAACGGAGGACTGGATAACATTCGCTTGAAATTTGTTGGGCATTTAGGAAAGTTTGAAGATTTAGACACATTTGATGCGCCTTTCGAATTTCAATCCAAGATGAATTCTGAGGGAAATACAGTTCCCCCAAGCAGTTTGCCGAATCCAGATGATGTTTTTGACTCTTTAGATAATGGAGAACTCGACGACGATGCTCCTTTCTAGAAACGACTAAAAATCCAATTCCAAGAGTAAATCGGTTTGCAGGTCGGTACCTAGTAAAAACTTGTGTTTTGAAAACAGTCGAAAGCCCAATTTTTTGTAAAAAGCCAATGCCTTGTGGTTGTGTTCCCAAACTCCGAGCCACACTTTTTTATACCCTTTTTCACGTCCTTTTTTTAAGGCTTCTTCAAGCAATAAACTGCCCAAGCCTTTTCCTTGATAAGCCTTTAGCAAGTAAATTCGTTCGATTTCAAACCGGTCCTTTTTGTGTGTATTTTCGCTTTGTGCAGATTTAAAGTTTAATTTTAGGTATTCAATATTAATTTCTTGATAATAAGAAAGATAAAATACCGAATTAGGATTTAAAATTTCTTTCATAAGCTGTTTTTTGGACAACTTATTTTTAAGATACAGAGTCAAATCACCTGTTGTGTTTTGAGAAGCAAAGGTCTCCGTAAAAGTGGTCACAGCAAGTGTGTGTAAACGCTCCAAATCCTTTATTCTCACTGCCTCAATTTTTAAGGGAAGTGACATACTAAAGCGCAATACCAATTGCTTGGAGGTCTGTGGTTAATTGCTTAGGATTTTGAAATTGGATGGTTTGTATCCCTAGTGCAGCGGCTGCGTCTACATTTCGAGCGTTATCATCAATAAAAACGGATTCTTCCGCTACGATATCAAACCGATTTAGGGTTGTTTGATAAATTTCAGGAAAAGGTTTCCGTGTTTTTTCCGTTCCGGATACCACAATACCTTCAAACCAGTGTAGAAATTCAAAACGCTTTAATGCTACAGGAAAGGTTTCTACACTCCAATTGGTCAAAGCAACCACTTTATAGTTGGGATGGACTACCAATTTTTTGAGTAGGTCCACAGTGCCTTCTATCGCTTCTCCAAGCATTTCTTCCCAGCGACCGTAGTACATACGAATAAGAGGTTCGTGTTCTGGGAAGAGGGCGATGCGGTCCTCGGTTGCTTGCGCTAGGGGATAGCCTGCATCTTGATTTTCATTCCAATCGAAGGTACATACCTCATCAAAAAAAGCTTGCATTTTTTGTCGATCACCACCAAATTCATCTAAAAAAACGTATTCAGGATTCCAGTCGATGAGTACCCCACCCAAATCAAAAATAATATTCTTTATTGTCATTTTCAACTTGTTTTTTCTTGTTGCCCCATCGTCATGAGATAGGCTTTTAGAAAGGAATCGATCTGTCCGTTCATGACAGCATCCACATCGGTTACTTCGTGTTGGGAACGCACGTCTTTAACCAATTTATAGGGATGCATCACATAATTTCGAATTTGAGACCCCCATTCGATTTTCTTCTTTGCAGCTTCGATTTCATTGCGTGCGGCAAGTTTTTTCTGCAGTTCGATTTCGTACAATTGAGAGCGCAACAACTGCATGGCTTTATTTTTATTTTCGAGCTGAGAACGGGTTTCGGAATTTTCGATAATGATTCCGGTGGGGTGGTGGCGCAAGCGCACAGCGGTCTCTACCTTGTTTACGTTTTGTCCTCCCGCACCGCTGGCACGCATGGTTTCCCAAGTATAATCTGCAGGACTGATCTGAATTTCGATACTGTCATCCACCAATGGATAGACATAAACAGAAACGAAAGAGGTATGCCGTTTGGCATTGCTGTCAAAAGGGGAGATGCGTACCAAACGGTGGACGCCATTTTCGCCTTTCAGCCATCCGAAAGCATAGGTACCCTCTAGTTCTAAGGTAACCGTTTTAACTCCAGCGACATCACCCGCTTGGTGGTTGAGTTCTTTGATTTTAAAGCCTTGCTTTTCTCCCCACATCAGGTACATTCGCATGAGCATTTCGGCCCAGTCGCAACTTTCCGTTCCTCCCGCTCCTGCCGTTATTTGTAGTACGGCACTCAGATCGTCTCCTTCTTCAGAAAGCATGTTTCGAAATTCTAAGTTTTCGAGCAGTTCTAGCGCAGTGGTATATACTGCATGGACTTCTTCTGCGGTGGCTTCCCCTGCTTTTTCGAACTCCATTAAAACTTCCAGTTCCTCGGCTTGTTGGGCAATGGTGTTGTAATCAATAACCCATTTTTTTATGGTACGTAACAGTTTCATCTGCTGTTCCGCAGCTTGGGCATCGTTCCAAAAATCGGGGGCTAGTGTTTTTTCTTCTTCGTTCTGAATTTCTATCTCCTTGGCATCAATGTCAAAGATACCGCCTTAAGGCACCCAGGCGTTCCATTAAGTTTTTGTACTGTTCTGTGGAGACCATCCGTATTTTTTTTCAAAAATACAGGATTTTTTTCGCTAAAATTCAACGGAGTTAGTGAAAAAATTCAGTGTTTCATTCTTAAAAAATTTAAAATGCGGCTTTTTTTGAACAAACACTTTAAAATGAATTCTAAGCTCTGAAAAGTTTGAGTATAAAAAGATAAAATTAATATATTAAATAAGTTTTGGGACAAAAGGCCAAATAAGGGCTTTAAAATTAGCGAAGCACTTCTTTTTTTCGACAAAAAGTTGCTGAAAACACCGATTCATTTTTAAATTGATACTGCCCTTTTTAAAAATCATGAATCGCAACCTACTTTTTGTTCTGTTTCTCCTTCTTTTTGGAGGGTATCCAGTCTTTGGGCAGTGTACGGGGAATGTTTATTTTAGAGACAGTGATGGAGACGGTTTTGGATCAAATATTCAAGATGCTGATGATCTTCTTCGGGTAGAAGAGGACTTTAGAAATTCAGGTGGACAAACTGGATACAGTGGCAATATTGCGTTTGGATGTTTTAAGCCTCCAGGATATGCAGATAAAGCATTTGACTGCGATGACAACGACTCCAATGTTCAGTCATTTGGGTAATATTCCAAACTCTGATATTTACCAAAAAAGTAGTAGATTCCCCCAATAAACTCAAATCTTTAGCCCCTTTGAAAAATCTAAAAACATCAATAGTTTCCCCCAACAAGAAGAAATATCGTTCCGCTACAGCTTTAAAATTAGAAAAATACAACCCTCAAGTTTCAGATTCTGATATTACAAAAGTTATTTGTAAGTATTGTGGTGGTTTTTGTTGGAAAAGTGGTGTGGAAAAAACAACCGGTAAACAAAGGTATAGTTGTAAACAATGTCGGAAAAGTCAACAAGCCCAGTACAGTTATAATGCCTATTCTCCCAATTTGGTTTTGGTCAACATTTAGTTTATGAGGGTGTTCATTTTTATCTCGATGAGACTCCCCTTAAAGCAGAGGGGCTAAAGCAATTGTTGTCTAAAAGCCCAGAGGCGTTTCGGCTGTTTCTAAAAGCCCAAAACAAAAAGACCTTAGCTTCTTTACTGATTTTACCGGGAAGTGCTATGGTGGGCTATGAAATAGGGCGATATACGGCCAGAGGAAAGATAGGAAGTACTCGCCAGCTTGTAGCAGGAGCTGGATTGGCAGCTGTGGGTTTGCTGGTCTCTTTAGGACTAAATGAACGCTACGAAGAGGTCGCCAAGCGCTTCAACGAAAAAAGTGGGGCAGTTTCAGCACAGAAAATCAGTCTAGTGGCTACCGCAGAGGGTTTGGGTGTCCGTATCCACTTTTGATTTCCCACTACTGCAATAAATTGTAAAAACATCTCATTTGTTTTTAGTAATTTGACCTACATTAAAAAATACAGTGTAGAATCTCCAGGATTTTCTATTAAAGGAGACATCGACAGCACAATTATGGAAGGTTCAATGCTGTATTAAAACGAATAGCAACAGATGAAACAAGCACTATCGCTCTTATTATTGGGTATTTTATTACAGGGGACCCTCCAGGCTCAAAATAAAAACAAAACAAAACCTAACTCCGTTTTGGATGGTACGGAAGCCTATACCGGTTTTTTTAATTTCAACTACAACGAAAAGGAGGACGCACTTTATTTGACCGTAAAGGAGTTGAACAAAGAGTTTCTTTATGTCAACAGTCTGAGTGCTGGAATCGGTAACAACGACTTGGGTCTGGATCGCGGACAGCTGGGGGACGAACGCGTGGTGTATTTTACCAAGTCGGGAAACAAGCTGATGTTGATCCAGCCAAACTTACTTTACCGCTCTACTTCAGACAATCCTTTGGAGCAACGTTCCATCAAAGAGGCTTTTGCTCAGTCGGTACTCTTTGGGTTTCCCATAGTGGAGTCCAACAATTCGGGTTATGTCATCAATCTTACTCCTTTTTTGATGCAGGACGCACACGGGGTAAGCAAGCGATTAAAACAAAGCAAACAAGGATCTTACAGTGTTGATAAAAGCCGCTCTGCTGTGTTTTTAGAACGCACCAAAGCTTTTCCAAAAAACATCGAATTTGATATGATGCTCACTTTTTTAGGGACAGCTACAGGAAATATGGTTCGAGGGGTAACACCCACGCCCGATGCGATAACTGTACACCAACACCATTCTTTTGTTGAGCTCCCTGATTTGGACTACACGCTACGTCAATTTGATCCGCGTTCGGGTGCCAATGCATTTACCTTTTACGACTACACAACTCCGGTAAGTGAACCCACCAAAAGGCAATACATTTACCGACACCGTTTGGAAAAGAAAGATCCTTCAGCGGTAGTAAGCGAAGCGGTTGAGCCTATTGTGTACTACCTTGATAACGGAACTCCAGAGCCCGTTCGTTCTGCTTTACTGGAAGGAGGGCGCTGGTGGAATCAAGCATTTGAAAGCATTGGTTTTAAAGATGCTTTTCAGGTAAAAATACTCCCCGACGACGCAGATCCACTTGACGTGCGCTACAATGTAATCCAGTGGATTCACCGCTCTACACGCGGATGGAGTTACGGTGCAAGTGTCTCTGACCCGCGTACAGGGGAAATCATCAAAGGACACGTCAGTTTGGGAAGTCTTCGTATCCGACAGGATTTTATGATTGCTTTAGGATTGCTCGAAGCTCCTTTTGCAGAAGGAGTCAATAAGGAAAATGAAGCATTGGAAATGGCTTTGGCCCGCATCCGTCAGCTGTCTGCGCATGAAATTGGACATACTTTAGGTTTTGCCCACAACTTTGCCGCAAGTGCTAATCACAGAACTTCGGTGATGGACTATCCCCATCCCAATATCGAAATGAACGAAGGTGTTCTTTCTATCGCCAATGCCTATGAGGTAGGTATCGGTGATTGGGACAAAGTTAGTGTGGCCTATGCTTACAGTGATTTTCCAGAGGGAACAGATGAGGAAGCCGCTTTAAACCAAATTTTAGAACAAAGCGCTGCTTCGGGTCATCGATTTCTTTCAGACAGTGATGCTCGCCCTGTAGGAGGCGCCCACCCCAAAGCGCATCTTTGGGACAACGGTGCCGAAGCAACCACAGAGCTAGCCCGACTTATGGAGATTCGTTCCAAAGCTTTAAAACAATTGTCGTTAGAACACCTTCGAAAGGGAGAGCCTTACAGTGCTTTGGAAGACCGTTTTGTACCGATGTATCTGCTTCACCGTTATCAGGTAGAGGCGGTCGTTAAATTGATAGGAGGGGTAGATTATGATTATGCCGTAAAAGGACCTATCGCCTATCAAGTACAATCGGTAGATGCCACCACACAGCGCAACGCTTTGATGGGGTATTTAAATGCTTTAAAACCTGAAGCGCTCGCGGTCCCCGAGCATTTAAGAACGCTATTGTCACCCCGTTCCTTTGCTAACCCCAGAACCCGAGAAAATTTCCTTTCTCAAGCAGGTGTCGCTTTCGATTATTTGGGGATTGCAAACAGTCTGAGCGATGCGCTATTGGGGATGTTACTCCATCCCGATCGTGCCAACCGCTTGGTGACCCAATACGGTTTTGACACCAATCAACTTTCGTTAAAAGAAACCCTAGAGGCTCTTGTAAATCAGCATTTTAAACTAAAGCCTAGAGCGGCACATCAGAGCCAACTCAATAGCGTTGTGAAGTCTGTTCTTTTAAAACACATGATGTATCTTGGACAGCAGCCTGGAGCAAACCCCATAGTAAAAGCGGTAGTTCACGAACAACTGGTTGCTTTGGATCGTTGGTTGGCAGGGCAGGAGGTAAAGGACTTTTCAGAAGTGTATCGCGCTCAAATAGACCGGTATTTTCAATCCCCAAGCGATTTTACCCCACCCAAACCTCAGCGTCTTCCTGATGGGTCGCCTATCGGATCGTTTTCATGTGATTTTTAACGCCTATGCTGGTCAATTTAATAAGTGATACCGTAACCCAACCCTCTGAAGGCATGCTAGAAGCCATGTTTTCTGCTCAGGTGGGAGACGACGTTTTTAAAGAAGACCCTGCATTAAATGCTTTTGAAGAGGAAGTAGCATCCCTCTTTGGAAAAGAAGCGGCCCTGTTTTTTCCATCTGGAACCATGGCCAATCAAACGGCAATTAAATTGCATACCCAACCTGGAGAACAGCTGATCTGTGATCATTATGCACACGTCTACAACTACGAAGGGGGAGGGGTAAGTTTCAATTCGGGGGTCTCTTGTAAATTGATTCAAGGAGAGCGAGGAAAAATAACGGCGGAACAAATAGAAGCCTGTATCAATCCACCCGACTTTTACCACAGCCCCAAAACGACGCTGGTCTGTTTGGAAAACACAACCAACAAAGGGGGAGGGGCGGTTTACGATATAAAAACGGTTAGAGACATCAACCGCTTGTGCCGTCAAAAAGGACTAGCATTGCATTTGGACGGTGCCAGACTGTGGAATGCACTTGAAGTTACTGGAGAGGACCCCAAAGTGTACGGAGCCTTATTCGATACCCTTTCACTCTGTTTTAGTAAAGGATTGGGCTGTCCGGTTGGTTCTGTCTTAGTAGGTTCAAAAGAACAGATGCAAGACGCATTGCGCATCCGCAAAATTTTTGGCGGAGGTATGCGTCAAGCGGGTTATCTGGCAGCCGCGGGAAGTTATGCATTAAAACACCACCGTAAAGACCTACAACTGGACCATCAAAAGGCGCAAGAAATAGCAGCAGTCCTTAGATCCAGTTCCTTCGTAGAAGAAGTCCAGCCTGTAGAAACCAATATTTTGATTTTTTCTTTAAAAGAAGGGTTGGATGAAACTGCTTTTATTCAAAAGCTCAAAGAAAAAAACATCCTCATTATTGGATTGGGAAAAGGAAAATTACGGATGGTCACTCACAGGGACTATACCGAAGATCAACACCACTATTTGTTAACAACTTTATCAAAAATGTAAGACCATGCGTAAGGCTATTTTAATCACAAGTATCATTTTTGCCATATCAGCTTGTAAAAAGAAAATTGCGATGAATTTCGACACTTCAATTAAAGCCCCTACTGCCGAGAAAAAGCCTTATCAACTGAAAAAACACGGGGACATCCGAGTCGATGACTACTATTGGATGAATGAACGTGAAAATCCTGAAGTGATTGACTACTTGGAACGAGAAAATCACTATTACAAAAAAATGACCGAAAGTTCTGAGGAATTTAAAGAAGACCTTTTTGAAGAGCTCAAAGAAAGAATCAAAGAAACAGACGAATCTGTTCCTTATTTTCTGAACGGTTATTGGTACATCACCCGATATGAAGAAGGAAAACAATATCCAATATACTTGAGAAAAAAAGATTCTTTAACAGCATCGGAGGAGTTGCTTTTTGATTGTAACGAAATGGCTAAAGGACATAAATATTTCCGACTTGTGGGGATGAACGTCAGTCCGGACAACAGCAAGGTAGTGTATGGTATAGACACACAATCGCGAAGAAAATACACGCTTTATGTAAAAGATTTAACCACAGCGGAACTGTTGGAAACAGAGATTAAAAATACTACAGGAGGTACTGCCTGGGCAGCAGACAGTGCACATTTTTTTTATGTGCAAAAAAACCCGCAAACACTGCGGTCTGAAAAAATATTTAGACACAATATTCATGCGCCGAATGAATTGGATCCATTAATTTTTCATGAAGAGGACGAAACCTTTTCGGTTTATGTCCAAGAATCTAAATCCATGGAGTATGTTTTTATTTCTTCTTTCAGCACCCTAACAACAGAAACCCAATTCATCAAAGCTTCAGAACCTCTGGCCCCCTTCGTATTAATTCAAGAGCGCACCCGTGGACTGGAATATTCCGTAGATCATTTTGAAGACCATTTCTATATTTTGAACAACAAAGATGGAGCTGCCAACTACAAAATTTCAAAAACACCCATTTCTACCCCGAAAAGCTCAAACTGGACAGATATCGTCACGCATCGGGAAGCTGTTTTGATAGAAGATTTTGAAATTTTTCAAGACTACTGGGTGGTTACAGAAAGAGAACAAGGACTGAGCCGTATCCAGGTAAAACGATGGGATGGAACAGAGGAATATACTATACCTGTAGCAGGAGAGACCTATTCCCTTTCTGGGGGATATAATCCCAGTTTTGACACCACTAAATTCCGATATGGTTTTGCATCCCTGAAAACGCCTAGCACACTTTTTGAATTTGACATGGCCACACAAACCCAAGAAGTTTTGAAACAGCGGGAGGTGGTTGACCCATCATTTGATCCTGACAACTACATCGAAAAACGAGTTTGGGCATCGAGTCGAGATGGAGTTCAAATTCCTATTTCCTTGGTGCATCACAAAGAGGTGGCCTACAGCAGTAGTACTCCCTTACTTTTGTATGCCTATGGATCTTATGGTTCTACCGTCGATCCTACTTTTTCTAGCAATCGATTAAGCTTGTTGAATAGAGGTTTTATTTTTGCTATAGCTCACATTCGTGGGGGAGAGTATATGGGGCGCCAGTGGTATGAAAACGGTAAGCTGATGGAAAAGAAGAACACCTTTAACGATTTCATAGATGCTTCTCAATATCTAATCGATAAAGGGTTTACTGGCCCAGAGCATTTACACGCTATGGGAGGTTCCGCCGGTGGACTATTGATGGGTGTAATTCTCAATGAAGCCCCCGAACTGTATCGGAGTGTTGTCGCTGCAGTACCCTTTGTAGATGTGATTACGACCATGCTGGACGAGAGCATACCGCTGACGACTTCAGAATACGACGAATGGGGCAATCCCAGCGACAAAGCCTATTACGATTATATGCTTTCCTATTCTCCCTACGACAACGTCAAAAAGCAAAACTATCCAAATTTGATGGTAACTGCGGGCTATCACGACTCACAAGTGCAGTACTGGGAACCTGCAAAATGGGTGGCAAAGTTGCGCGAGTACAAAACAGACGCCAATGTTTTGTTTTTGGTGACCAATATGGACTTCGGTCATAGCGGTGCCTCTGGACGATTTGATGCGTTAAAAGAAGTAGCAAAAGAGTATGCTTTTATGCTTCAGTTGGAAGGTAGAGCAGACTAATTATTTTTTCATTAAATTTGCACATCTTACGAAGTAATCAAATATGAATAAAACTGTGAATGCCTATCAGAATATTTTACAGTTGATAGGAAACACACCTCTAATCAAACTCAACCGAATGGTAGAAGGGTTTAAGGGGGAATACTTCGCAAAATTCGAAGCTTTTAATCCGGGTCATTCCAATAAAGACCGTATTGCCTTCCACATTATTGAAGAAGCAGAACGCAAAGGTCTTCTTAAGCCTGGCGCTACTGTTATCGAAACGACTTCTGGAAATACAGGATTTAGCTTGGCTATGGTCTCGATGATCAAAGGTTATAATTGCATACTCGCGGTAAGTTCAAAATCATCTAAAGATAAAATTAACATGTTGAGTGCAATGGGAGCTCAAGTACATGTTTGTCCTGCCAATGTAGCCGCAGACGATCCACGTTCATACTACGAAGTTGCCAAGCGATTACACAGTGAAATTAAAGAGTCCGTTTACATCAATCAATACTTTAATGAACTCAATGTAGAGGCACACTACAGAACTACGGGCCCAGAAATTTGGGAGCAAACCAACGGTGAAATTACCCATCTGGTAGCCAGTAGTGGTACAGGAGGAACAATTTCAGGGTCGGCAAAATTCCTAAAAGAGCAAAATCCCAACATTCAGATTATCGGGGTAGATGCCTACGGCTCTGTGTTAAAAAAATACCACGAAACCCAGGAGTTCGATCCCAAAGAAATATATCCCTACCGTATTGAAGGCCTAGGTAAAAATCTCATTCCCTCTGCAACCCATTTTGAATATATCGACCGTTTTGAAAAAGTGACGGATGAGGAAAGTGCCCATACAGCTAGAAAAGTAACACGAACGGAGGGAATGTTTGTAGGCTACACTTCAGGTGCTGCGATGCAGGCTGTGATTCAGCTTTCTGAAGAGAATTACTTTAAGAAAGACAGTAAAGTAGTGGTGATGTTCCCCGATCACGGTTCACGCTATATGAGTAAAATTTACAGTGAAGAGTGGATGGAAGAACAAGGATTTTTTGATTCCGATCACGAGTCACAACAACACATTGAGTACGTAAATGAACAAACTACCAAAAAATGAGAGATTTATTTGACAGAATTCACGAGAACAAAGGTCCTTTAGGAAAATGGGCATCCCAAGCTGAAGGGTATTTTGTCTTTCCAAAATTGCAAGGACCTATTTCCAACCGCATGAAATTCAAAGGAAAAGAGGTCATCACTTGGAGTGTGAACGATTATCTCGGTCTTGCCAATTTACCTGAAATTCGTAAAGCAGATGCTGAAGCAGCTGCAGAATACGGTTCAGCTTATCCTATGGGTGCACGAATGATGTCCGGTCACACGGATCTTCATGAGCAATTAGAAAGCGAATTGGCTGCTTTTGTGGACAAAGAAGCTGCTTACTTGCTCAACTTTGGTTACCAAGGAATACTTTCTACGGTTGACACATTGGTGGGAAAAGACGATGTTATTGTTTATGATGTGGATGCTCATGCCTGCATTGTAGATGGGGTTCGTTTGCACATCGGTAAGCGCTTTACCTACAAGCACAATGATGTAGAAAGCCTTGAAAAAAACTTACAAAGAGCGACTAAGGTTGCAGAGCAAACGGGAGGAGGTATACTCGTTATTTCAGAGGGAGTATTTGGGATGCGTGGTGAACAAGGAAAACTAAAAGAGATAGCCGCCTTAAAATCAAAATATAAATTCCGATTTTTAGTGGACGATGCCCACGGCTTTGGAACCCTAGGTGAAAACGGTAAAGGAGCAGGTAACGAACAGGGAATTCAGGACCAAATCGATGTGTACTTTGCCACTTTTGCAAAATCAATGGCTTCCACAGGAGCTTTTGTTGCAGCAGACAAAGAAATAATTGACTATTTAAAGTACAACATGCGTTCTCAGATGTTTGCTAAATCCCTGCAAATGCAGTTGGTAAAAGGAGCTTTAAAGCGTTTGGAGCTATTGCGTACACGCCCCGAATTGAAAGCAAAACTATGGGAAAACGTCAATGCCCTTCAAAATGGGTTAAAAGCCAATGGATTTGATATCGGTACAACCCAGAGTTGTGTTACCCCGGTCTATTTAAAAGGGAGTATTCCTGAAGCCATGGCTCTCGTTCAAGATTTAAGAGAGAACTATGGTATTTTCTGTTCTATAGTGGTCTATCCAGTCATTCCTAAGGGATTGATCTTACTTCGTTTAATCCCTACAGCAACCCATTCTCTAGAGGATGTAGAAATAACACTAAAAGCATTTGCTGGAATTCGAGAAAAATTAGAAAATGGAACCTACCAACGCTTGTCGGAACAGGTTGCCGCTTCTTCTTAGAAATCCTTTATAGATATTAGTTGTTTAGCATAACGGGCATGACCAACATGGTAATGTCTTCGCCCTCTTCTGTATGGTCTAGTGGAGTTAATAACCCTGCCCTGTTTGGGAGGGACATAGAAAGTTTTACATCATCACACTCCAGTCCGTTTAGCATTTCAATTAAAAAGCGAGAATTGAATCCAATTTTAATGTCGTCACCTTGATAATCGCAATCCAATCGTTCTTCGGCACTGTTACTGTAGTCAAAGTCTTCTGCGGAAACATGAAGTTCAGCACCAGCGATTTTGAGACGTATTTGGTAAGTAGTTTTATTTGAAAAAATACTCACCCTGCGTACAGAATTCAAAAAACTCATACGATTAACCTGCATTTGGTTTGGATTTTCTTTGGGAATGACAGCTTCATAGTTTGGATATTTTCCATCTATTAATCTGCAGGTAAGGTTTGAATCTCCAAACCGAAAGTAGGCATTGGTGTCGTTGTACTCTATGGTAATTTCTTCATCTACGCCTTGAAGTATGCCTTTGAGTAACTGCAAGGGTTTTTTAGGCATGATAAACTCAGCTGTTTCCTCTGTTTTGAGATCGGTTCTTGTATAGCGTACCAGTTTGTGAGCATCTGTAGCTACAAAAGTCAACGAAGCCGAAGAAAACTGAAAGAAGACCCCACTCATTACAGGTCTTAAATCATCGTTCCCGCTGGCAAACAAAGTGCTGCTAATAGCAGTATGTAAGACGCCGCTTGGGATTTGTGTGGCTTTAGCATCGGTGAGTTGTGCTGCTTTTGGGAATTCATCACCTTCAACATAGGCTAGAGCATATTTACCGTTGTTGGCACTGATTTCTACCGTGTTTTTTTCTGTTTTGACAAAGGTCAGTGGTTGTTCTGGAAAGGTTTTTAAAGTATCCAATAGTAGTTTTGCTGGAAGTGCAATCGTACTGTTTGTTTCCGACTCTACGTTGAGACGAGTAGAAAAAGTTGTTTCTAAATCTGAAGCAGTCAGTGTAAGGGTATTTCCATTGATTTCAAATAAAAAATTATCTAAAATAGGAAGTGTATTGGAACTGTTGATAATTCCTCCAATCATTTGGAGTTCTTTAAGAAGTGCCGCACTGGAAACAATAAATTTCATCTGTTAGGGTATGAGTGGTGGTGTTTATATTATAGTATCTTTTTTATTTGATGCTGGAACGTATGTTTTGCATAAAACTCAAAGATATCCGAAAACCATTGAATGATAAAACAAACTTATCAACAGTTAGCCCGAGAAATGTTTACTTCTCAGCCACTGATTGGTCCAGCCCAAAAGTAAAATAATAAGACACGGCAGCACTAATAATATTACTTTCCAAAAGGAAGCATTCCTCTCCATTTTATTAGAATCTAATAGTGGAATATTCCATGCCTTTTGGCGAAGCTTGAGGCGTTCAAAGTTGGCCATTAAATAATGAATGGAATTCATCAGTAAACGTTTATTTGCATAAAAGTTGTTCGTCCATTTGTCAAAACCTAAGGCTAAAGGCGTTCCTTTTTCAGTTTGATTTTCTGCAAGATTTCCGTCAGAGAAAACGATCAATTCAACCGTTCCTTCCTCAATTACTTCTTTCGGGTTAAAAGGTTTAATCCGGTTTTTGAACAGAGAGCTTTGTGTTCCTTTTATCAAGTAGCCCATGTGTTTGGAAGGCTCATCAAAGGTGGAAGGTTTAATTTTTTCTGTTGCTTGTTCTAAAGTGACGAGCGTAGGAACTGGAGGGGTATTTGTAAAGGCTGAGCTTTGTAATAAGAGTGTTTTTTTTAGATTGGAGGGTAGGGGTTCTAGGGGACTAGCAAATTGAGACCAAATTGGGCCCAAATCTTTTCCAATAGTTGTTTCTTCGGGTTCGGTGAGAGGGTAGTACACCCAAGGATAGGGGAGGTATTGGGTGTTGTTGTTGTTGCCACTTGCCAAAACAATGGGAGCGCAATACAGGTCTTGAATCAAACTCTTTTGAATACGGAGTCCTTTATTAAAAAAATAATCGTCTAGGTTGAGTTCAAGCGGTAACGCATAAGTTTTAGTAGCTTGGTTAAATAAACTGTCTCGATTTATACCCATACCGTTGACCAGCCACAACAATTTTCCTCCTTGTAATCCGTATTGATCCAAAACTAATTTTTCAGTTTGAGTAAAAGGTTCACTGGGATTAGAAATGAGTAATAATTCAAAGCGCTTCAGGTTTTCCAAGCTTTTTGAAGGAGCGATTTCGGGGTTTTTAAGATCAAAAGCAGCTAAATTATAATAGGGTTTTAAGCTTTGGAGTAAGTCGGTTAGTTTAAGGTTTTCAGAGGTGCTGTGAGAACTCAACACAGCGATGTTTTTCTTTTCCTGCACACCTACTTTATGAATACCGTCCATTATTTGGTGTTCTAATTGTTGGAGGGAACGGATGATTTTTTGATTTTCGGTGTCACCTAGTTGCTTTTGAAGAAGTGCTACACGTTCTGATCGTTCTCCATAGTTTATAATCATCCAAGGAAAAATAAGCTGCTCTGATCTGGTGCCGTTTTTATTTTCAAATACTATTTCAGGGGGCATACCGTATTGTTGCATTTCTTGAACAATAGTATCCGATTGTTCAAATTCAAACGGGTTGTTGTATTGAATGATAATATTTTTGTTGTGGTAGCGCATTTGATTGAGAAGGGCATCCAGTTCGTTTCTGAACCGCAGGTAAGGCGTGGGTAAGTTGCCTTCCAAAAAAACATCGATCCGAATGGGGTGATCTTTTAAAAGCCTGAGTTGGTCTAATGCAGTTTTTGAAATGCTATAGCGCTGGTCATGAGTTAAATCAAATTGCACTAAAAAGCGCTGACTGCCAAACATAGTAGTTAGAACTAGAATTAAAATAAGCGCAGTTTTTTTTAGTATTTTTAATGTGGGTCGTTCATCCTTAATGAGCAAGCTGCCTAAAAAAAAGAGCACTCCAATTCCGCCTATTAAATAGATCAAATCTTCTAACTTCACTAGTCCGCGACTCAAACTAGTATAGTGTGATTTTATTCCTAAATACTCAACGAAGTAAAAAAGCTTGACGTTTGTAGTAAATGAAGCTAAGTAATCCCAAAGAAAAAATTGTGAAAAACAAACTAAACCGGCCACTAAAAAGGAAGTCAATTGTCTTTTGGTAAGTAATGAACTGCAGATACTGAACCCTATAAATTGTATTCCAAGAAGTAAAAGAGCTAAATAAGATGTAAAAAGAATACCCCAATCCAAATCTGCATCCGGTTCCAAAAGAAAATGTACTGCGATTCCATTTAAGACGGTTGGAAGTAAGGCAAACCAAAGTACAATAAGAGGACCAAGAAATTTTCCTGTAAAAATTTCTAATGAGGTAAGGGGTTTGGTAAGAAGCAGTTCATAAGTACCTGTGGCCTTTTCTTCTGAAAAACTTCGCATAGCCAGCGCAGGAATTAAAAACAA